>BNJT01001522.1_pt1 | contig 130841 bp, 264 predicted proteins | sample 8540491 | NCBI WGS metagenome assembly BNJT01 (sample SAMD00202455, study PRJDB9452) | human saliva metagenome | host: Homo sapiens | reverse complement strand
TTTGGCAAACAACACTACCGCGCAACTCATCCACAATAGCCCAAATTACTCTGATGCAATTCGTCACGTTGTTGCTCTTTTTATCTCTCGCCATTGTATGTCCCCTATATTTTTAAAAACTCTATTAAAATTATAGTTATAAAAGTATTTTGAATTCAATGTGAAACACCGATAAGGACTATATTTCTCCTATTTATGCTTATTTTTATAAATCTTTTCATAAGAATTTCAAAAGTTACATAGAAATATCAAAAAGCGATTGGAAGATTAATCATTCTCCAATCGCGTAAGATTTATTCAATACTATTTTGATACAGCTGCATTTTTTCTATGGAGATGAACAACATACTTATATCCATTGGCCTTATAGTAATTCTTTTTGAATATTCTATTGGCTTTGAATTGTTATCATATGTTATTCTCGCACGATAGAAGATTGGCATATCATCTCGATAAACATTTCTCTTTTAAGCTCTGGTGTAGCCATGATTGATTCTAGTGTTTCTACTGCATCAGCAATTATTACACCGTTCTCTTTATAGAAATCGTATATGAAGTTTTTCATTAAAATCATTTGCACTGATTTTTAAATGGAAATCTTTGAGAGATATATGTTTCGAAAATCCCCTGAAATTCTACCATTGATAAGTCGAAGACGTTTTTAGATAATATACTTTTTCATGCTCATCAATTTGTAGAAACCTTGCAATATCTGATGGACATTTTATTTCATCCAGTTTGATAATTACTGACGTTGGAATATCTCCGTTACGTTTGGCATCCCTCGGTAAATCCAGATAATTCATATAGATCCTCTTTATTCTTCTTTTGGAAGAATAATCGTCCCTCTTCCCTCGGTACGTTCTAATAGTCCATCATGGACTAAATCCGATAATGCCCTTCTTACTGTTATACGGGATACATTATATTGTTTTTGTAAATCTTGCTCAGAAGGTAAAAACCATGCCAGGTTTATAAACTGATGTATCAATTTTATTTAGAATATCATTATATACATCTAAATATAGAGGGTTGTTTTTACTTTGATTTCCATCATTGTTAATTACATCAACTCATTTACATCAATGACTTGAATGCTCTCCTTCGCATTTGTTATAACATATCTTACATAACTTGATAAGTCTTCTATGTCCATTGTATCTCTAGTAAGGACTAATTCTAATAATATTGGTAGACATAATCCAGCTACAACAGGACCCCTCAAATTTGTGTCGATACATATAAACAAGCGTTAAATGGTGTTGCTCTTCAAGTCTGTTACATAAATTACATCAAGACCCTTTGAAGTATATTCTTCAGTTTTTGAGATATACGATTTTTAAATCTTCTATATCTTCTCCATTCTCAAAATTAATTGCTGTAAAGTTATCTTGCTTTCCTGCAATCATTTCAACTGAATTTTTAATACCCTCCGCAAAATTTGAATGGGTAACAATAATAATACCAATCATTTCTCTGTTCTCCTACGCCATTCCGAAGCCATTCTGCATTGTTCCAAGAAAGTCTGCGCACGCTCTGGATTAATTGGATTTTCCATATTTCCATTTTTTACCCAAGTAGCTACGGAAACTCCGTCATAATATTTTAATAATTCACCAATATTTTCTCCGGTAGCTCCTCCACCGAGAAATACCGGTACTATCTGGTAAAGTTTTTCGAATTTCCTTAATGATTTCTAGACTTTCTTCTGTATTTTTACCACTAATGAATAATCCATCCGGGTATGCATATCGCATCATCTTTTTAGCTGCTTCCACTTTGGATTCACTAACAAGATAATTTGCATTCACTTCCATAACATCTGCATAAATCGGAATAGATGATCCTAGTCTCTTTTTCATCATCAATATATCTGAGCACTGTCCTTGATGGAATCCCAAAGTATCAATTGATACACCAGAATATAAGTGTTCAACACGAACGAAATCTGCATTAACAGCTTCTGCTGACAGCCAAGGAAGCTACACCATCCCAGTTTACAAGTATACCCAACACCATTGTAGGGAATTCCCTTTAGCATTAGTCCTAAGCGTGTCATAAAATGCAATTGTTTCTGGTCTAGCAGTTTGTGCTACTGGACCGTCATGCATGTTTTGGAGTATGAATCCATCAAAGCCTTGTTTGTATATCATTTCAGCTTCTTCATAAACATATTTCTCAATTGCTTCTAAATCCTTACCATTGTTTTTATAACTACCAGGCATTGCTGGAGGCTGAATCATCACCAATGATAAAGGAAATTTTTTTGTTATCTAGCATAACTAAACACCTTCTTTACATAAATACTAATTAAGATCACAAGGACTCACGATGCCATGTTCAGTAACATACTTTGTAATCTTATCTGGTCTAATCGAACTAATTCAATAACTTTAAAATCAACTTTTTTTCAGCTAATTCAGTCGGCCAGTTTTTAGCTAAAAGTATCTTTTTTCGTCACGGATGATTTCTTTTTGAATTTTTCCATATAAAGCTCTATTATCTACCTTCAGCATAGGTGTAAGTACATAATATGGAATATCATATTCCTTGCATAATACTGCTAAAATATCAGATCCAGCAGTATTAAATGCTGTACCATCAGGATAGAATGTTTCTGCACCATTATCACTGCATCAACTGTTCGCAAAAACAGTAAGCATGCTTGCATCTGGGATAAAACCGTACTTTATGTCCTCTATCCAGACACGGTTTTACAAAAATTATAACCACCGTTAATTACTCTCGATTCGGGTATTATAACTGTCACTTCGTGTCTTAGTTCTCGTAAAGTTTTTTTCTACAGTACTTGAGTAGTCAAAAGCAATAATTGTTTTGCAAATCATCTAATAAATTCACACTATATTCTGTTATTTTCTTTAGATATTTCAACAGTTTCATCAAAGTAATGCTTTTTACGCCATTTTTATTTTTCAGAATATCTTGTTTCATCAGACTCTTCACAATACTGCTCAATTTTATTTAGAGCATTAACTAATAGCGTAGCTAGATAATCCTCTTTGTATTTTTTTAAAATGGTCACTTACTTTTTAATTAGATTAGATGCTTCTGCTCTATCCTCTATTTTCATCACTAATTGTGATCAAACATTTCTGCAATCATTCTAATATGGTTGCTTGCTCCTAAAACAGTTCCATCTTTCAATATCACTAAATCTTCTTCTTTGCTTCCAAAGGTAAGCAATTGACTAAATCATTCATAAATTTTCACCTTCCTTTGAAAATGTCTAATAACTTCTGTGCATTTTTATACATAATTTTCTCTAAATCTTCTTGGCTGAGATTTAGGCTGTCAAACTTCATTAGAGATATTTCAGTAAAGTTATCAGGATAATTAGAACCGTAGAGTAACCTTTCAACTTCGACGCTATCGAAAATTTTATGTAAAGCCGGAATCTCTGTCTCATATAGATGTTTCCATCAATAGATTAGATTCCTCTTTCATTAAATCTACAGTTCCATATCTAAAATCTTCACCTGCCAAATGCTCTAAAATAAATTTTATATTTTTAAAATCTTCTGAATAATGCTCACTGGTCTGGCATCGTATAGAAGCCAGCACCAGTAAACACTTTAACAATTAAATTATTTTCCTCACATATCTGTAAGATTGGATCAATATTATATTGGAATTTTTCAGGTCGATATCCATGTTCCAAAAGAATCAAACTCTATCATTTTAAATTGTGGCATTTTGGAAATCCTAATTACTTCATCAACCGAATCATCTAATTTAGGATTAATTACTGCACAACCAATAAATTTATCAGGATATAAATCAACCAATTTTGTAATTTCATCATTTGCATCAGAAATAGATCGACCATAGAAAGTAGAAATTACTCTCTTCGTAATTTTATTCTTTTCCATGTCTTCAAATTGCTCGCCGATAAGATAAGTTTTACTAATTAGATCTCGATCTAGATGAGCATGAATATCAATTATCATATTCAACTACCTCAACTAAGCTTAAAATTCCAAGTGCAACACCTGCAACACCAATTAAAATTGTGATAAAACATTAATAGCACGATATTGATTTTCTTCTTATTGATTAACCAATACATAATCATTGTATAAATCAATGGAATTAAGTTTGGAATTAAGTCATCTAATGTCTTCTGTAAGGAAATGATTGTATCTCCATTTACGTATTGAACATTTAATGTTACGTAAACTAATGCAGAAATAAATCCACCACATACTACGAACGCTGCAATACCTGCATATCTTGTTAAGCTATTTAACAATCCACCTGACTGCATCTTAGATACTAATGATAGTCCACCTTCATAGCCCTTAAAGATTCCTAGATATCGAATTGCGAAAAGTAATAGCAGTCATTAAGACTACGAAGAGAATTGCACCAGTTGGATTATTGAAGCCACTTGCAGTAATCATTGAACATGCTAAACCTGCAATAATAGGACGAATCGTTCCATGAATTAATGAGTCACCGATACCAGCTAATGGACCCATTAATGCAACTTTTAAGTGCATTAATTGATTCTGGATCAATATCCTTTTTAATCGCATTTCTTTCTTCCATTGCGCATGAAATACCTACACATAATTCAGCAACTCTTCCTTCAGTTAGGAATAATTCGCAATGTCTTTCATAGGCTTCTACTCTTTTCAGCAGGATCTTCATAAACCTTATCTAGAGTAGGAATCATAGCCTGTAAGAATCCGTTTGCTTTCTTTGTTTAGTAGCACTATTACCAGATTCGATAGCCATTCCATACCAGAATGTCTTCCATAAATCTTTCTTTTGTTAAAAACACGATAGCTATTATCTTCTGGTTCAATTTCAAATTCTTCTACCTCTTCACTGTTTACTTTATTCTTATCAGCTAAATAGTTAATTGCTACACATGTTACTGCAATAATTATGATACCAATCATATTGACACCTAAATAAGATGCAAACACAAAGCCAATTAAGAAATATAGCCATAGGATTTATCTTTAACTGTACCAAGCAATAATGCAACACCTGACTGCTCCTAATAAACCTGCTCCAGCTGCTAAACCTGAAATTAACCATTGTGGGATAAAGTTAATAAATGCTTGTACTGCTTTCTGCTCCATAGTAAACTCCAATAAATGTTGGAATACCAAATAGTAAACTTTCGATAATTGCTGGAATAATTGTTGTCCATAAAATGACACCTTTTCCATCAGCTTTGGATGCAGCTTTTTCAACTTTTCTCATTGTCCACTCATAAACTGTAGAGAACTTTGTTTGACGGAAAAATTTGTTCAACGAATGAAATTGGAAGTGCTGTTGCAATACCAATTTCTGGTGATCCTGTAGCACATGCAATTGATGTAGCAAATGCTGCAGATAATGTCTCATCTGGTGGAACAGCTGTACCAACCCAAATAACTGCTAAGAACATCAATTCAACTGCAACACCAACTTGCAAACCAATATTTAAATTACCAAACACCAATCCTACTAATGGTCCAATTACGATTGGTCTATACATAAATGTATGTAAGAAAACTCTATCATTGAATGCAACTGCAACGATTAACGCTACAAGTAACGCTTGAATAAACATCTTTCTATCCTCCTGGTTTATTTAACGTATTTTTCAATTAACTCTATTGGGTCTTTTGCTTTTTCTTCTGGTATTGCTTTTACCTCGAGCAAGATTCCCTTATTATGTAATGACTTAAGTGCTTCCACATCATCCGGCCTCTACCCAGATATAATCTAATAACTTTGTTCTACCTACTACTGATTTAGAATTACTAATATTACCTACAATTATTTTGTCTAGTTCTAGGCCCATCTCAACTAATAGGTTTGTTTCTTTAGGATTTCTTATCAGCACAGAACATTTGTGTTTGTCTTGTCTTCGTTAATCTCGTTTGACAGTATTTTCTTTGCTAAGAATCTCTAATTTCACCCACTTGGTACTGCAATCTTGAGTATCATTTGTAAAGCTTTTATCGTTTGCTGCTTTGTCGTCAGATACTATGATCAACTTTTGCATCTGCCTCTTTAATCCATTTCGTTACAATTTGTCCATGGATTAAACGATCATCAATTCTACATACATTAATCTTCATTATTCATCCCTCCCTTTCTGGTATCCATAAAGATTCAGCATTCTTGTAGAACACTTTTTCTAATTCTTCCTCATCAAATCCCATATGATATATTTTTCTCAATTTCACACCGCACCGGTTTATACGGCCAGTCTGTACCGAAAAACAATTCTGTCTGCACCAACGCAATCTTTCATTTGTTTCAAAACATCACTTTCATAAATAACTGATGTTTCAAGCCAAATATTCTTCACATCTTGAACAGCTTTGATGACACTATATCCAAAACTCTCACATCCAGTATGTGTGAAAACAAATCGCAAATTTTTGATGTTTTTTTCGCATAGCGAATCCATACGTATGGTGTACATAATGGACTTGTCCCTGGATATACTTGAATATGAACTCCATACTTTTCGATATGAGTTAAAAATTTCATCTATCTGAGGTGTGTTATCTCATGAAATAGCCATGCTTCCATGGATGGAATTTAACTCCCAAAAATCCTCTTTCACCAAGGCACAAATCTAATTCTTTTAATCGCATCTTTCGACTTAGGATTTATAAAAGTATACGGAATAATTCTGTCTGGATATTTTAAATATGAATCATAAACCAAATCGTTCTGCTCACGATTATCAATTCCCGACAATGAACTAATTCCTGTTTTTTTAATATGCCATATTTGTCCATATCAGAAATGAGTTGTTCTACACCAATTGCTTCACCTGAACTTGTTTTTACCCATATGCGCATGTATATCAAATCTTTTCATAGAATCCCCTTCTTTTGAATATTAGACTGATTTTACATGTTATCTATTATTAGTTATATCAATTAAGAATATATGTTATAACATTTATTACTCAAAAGAATAAAAACTAGTTATAACTTTTTGTCAATTGAGAAATTACTATTTTTTTAACTTATTATCTAAAAATTTTTTTATAGAACACTGCTTTACTATAGGTTGTAATCTAATTTATTAAACTTAATATCTATATCTTTTATTGTCGAAATATTAAAACAGCAAAGAGTTCTCTCCCTGCTGTCTTTTTTCTTATTAACTTTCTATTTTTATCTATACTTATTTTGCAAGTAAGATACGATCATCTGCAAGATTACTTCCTGTATTTGCATGGAAGCGTTCCATTAAGTCATATACTGACATGTTTGCTCTTTGCTCGCCTTTGATATCTATTACAATATGACCATCATTCATCATGATTGTACGATCACCAACTTCTAAGGCCTGCTGCATTTGGTGAGTTACCATCAGACATGTAATATGATGCTTACGAACAATTTCTTTGGTAAGCTTCATGATCTTTGTAGCTGCCTTTGGATCTAGTGCTGCCGTATGCTCATCTAGTAGTAATAACTTCGGTGGTACAATTGTGGCCATTAATAATGTTAGAGCCTGGCGTTGACCTCCAGAAAGATTCCCTACCAGTGTATGCATGCGATCTTCAAGACCCATATCAAGCATTTTTAATTGTTCTTTGAATAGTTCTCGTTCTTTGTTTGTAATCCAAGAGAACGGTGATTTCTTGTCCTTTGCACTTAAACATGCAAGTGCTAGATTTTCTTCAATTGTCATATTAGGTGCAGTACCCTTTAGTGGGTCTTGAAATAAACGTCCAATATAACTTGCCCGTTGATACTCTTTTGACATAAGTGATATCAGTATCATCAAGAAGAATCTTACCTTTCTCTGGGATAATACTACCGGCAATGGTATTTAGAATGGTGGATTTCCTGCTCCATTTGAGCCAATAATACAAAATGAATTCACCTGTTTCAACATGTAAATTCAAATTATGAAGTACATCATCGATACTTCCTGCATTGAATGTAATTGAAAAGATTTTGTATATCTAACATTTGTTATTTCCCTTTCTCATATGAAAAGAAAGTTCTTTTTGATTGTTGGTGCTGCTACTGCAAGTGCAACAATCACAGCTGTCACTAGTTTTAATGATTGTACGTTGATAATCTTTGTCTGCAAAATAACAGCATATATCATTCGATATACAACGTTACCAACAAAACAAGCTGTTAAATTACGTGATAATGATTTTCTACCATGTATTAGTGATTCTCCAATGATTAAGCACGCTAAACCAACCACTACAATTCCAGTACCAGCATTGATATCACTTGTTTTATTGAACTGTCCAACGAGTGCTCCACTTAAACCAACTAGCATATTAGCCAATACGAGACCAAGCGTAATCATATTTTTGACATTTACACTAGACGCTGTTACCATCGCACGATTATCTCCTGTTGCACGTGAGTGATAGTCCTAGTCTAGTTGATAAGAATAAACGTAATAGAATCATACAGAGTAATAATAATACAATCACGAATATGCTAGCATACCAACTCCCACCAATATTTGTTTTCTTCAGGATTGTAAATACTGTTGTTTGTTTTAAAAGTGATATTTGGCTTGACCATCCCATGATGAATAGATTAACTGTATATAATCCTGTGCTTGTAATGATTCCTGAGATAATCGATGGAACACCCATACGAGTTTGTAAAAAGGTTGTAACATAACCTGCAGCACCACCTGCAAGCATACCTAATAGGATACCTAAAATTGGATGACCAGCAAATGCACAAGATACAGATATCGCCATACCTAGGACGAAGCTCTCCATCTGTTGTTAAATCAGCGATATCTAACAGACGGTAACTAATAAATAAAGTAATTGATACAAATGCATATAATGCACCTAGTTCTAAAAGTAGTTTGAAAAATACTTTAGCATAGTATCCCTTTACTTTCCAGTTGTTTCTACTGTTACTACTTGCCTCAAAATCTGCAAAGATATCTGATTTACACCTAACTTTTCCGCTACTTCTGTATTTACAGTGATAATACCACCATCTAGTGTGATAAATTCTTCTGCCTTTTAAATCCTCGCTGTAATACTGTAGGCAAGCTTAGCTGTCTTAATACCAGCATCTGTATAATTCACTCCACAAGTCGCAAATGCACCTGATCTTACAAAGGAATCTGCTCCTGCATAATGTGGAATATTCGCATTCATAAATGATTCATAGATAGCAAGTTCAGAAGACATAATCACGTTATCTGTTGGTGTAAATACTACATCCACCTTTACTTGCGATAAGAGAGGATGCGGCAGCGATTACTTCTGACTTGTATTTGCGGTTGCTTTCGATATATTTAATTTTCTTTTCATCTAAGATCTTTTTCACTTCTGCAATTGGCTTCTGTGAGTTTGCTTTTGAATTTGAATAGAGTAAACCAACTGTCTGTAAGTTTGGATTTTGTTTTAACATCATATCAACAAACTGCTTTTGTATTAAGTGCATCAGATGTACCTGTTACTCTATCAATCTCCTGTTAAAGAAGCTGCTTCTGGATCACTAATTGTAGCGTAAAACCACTGGTATCTCTGTATCTTCACTTGCCACAACCATTGTTTGTGCTAGCTAGTGTACCAATTGGAAATAATCATATCTGCTCCATCTGTTACTGCTTGCTTGCCAATTTGCATCAATGTAGATTGATCATTTTGACCAGAATAGATTTCTACTTCTGCTGTTTCATCTAACTCTTTTAATTCATTTTCAATTGCGACTGCAATTTCATCAATGGATGCGTGATCTAATTGCTTTTTACGATCACATACTTTTTTCGCATCCTTTTGATGCAGAGGGCAAAGAACACCTCGATCATCATACTGCATAATAAAAACACAAATTACCTGTACTAACTTTTTCATGTGATATATCCTCCTTTCTCTGCATTTTCAGTCATAATATACAAAAACGCCTGCCCATAAAAAGGACAAGCGTTAACCTGCGGTACCACCTTTTTAATAGTCTTTTGACTATTCTCTTTGAAAATGCAATCACATTCTCTGTCCTTTAACGCTGACATTGCGTCTTAAATACTTGCATAAGCTTTCCTTAAGCCCTCATGGGTCCATTTGCATACTGCATGCCTGCAGGTTTCCACCATCCCCTGCTCTCTAGAAGTTGCTTTTGTATGTTTGATTTCCAATCATCGGTTTGTTATGTTGAAATAGTATGCTAGTCAGTTACTTTTGTCAATTAATTTCATTCATTTAAAAATCTCTTTTGCGTATAGTCTATTAGAGAGTTTTAATGAAACAACTACAATGACAAAGAAAAATGATACATATAATTCTCATAGCAACAAAATGGATTTATCACTAGAAATTGTAATATAGATTTTAGAGATTCATTAAAGTAAGCAGAACATACTGCTCCAATCGTAAGCAATAACATCGGCACTGCTGTTAATGTTTTTCCCTTTTTATATCCATATTTAAAAATAGATTGGATACTCAATGAAAATGATGATTAATGATATTAACCCTCACGCATGGTGCCGCTAGTAGTAAGTTATAGAATAAGTCTTGCATAGGATATGCAAGTCCTATAAGCATTGTTATAACAACACCAACCACCAACATGATAATCACAGATACTGTTGCTAGTAGGTATCTACCTTTACTACATCTTTTGAAGAGATACTAAACAGTTTATATAAAGGATCAATCCCAGATTCTTCGCCTCACCATGAAAGGATAACCTGAGAATAATATCGCAAACATCCGTACCGTAGCTAAAACAAAAGCTGGATTTTTTTGATAATACACCATAGAGAGTTCCAAGTCCTATTAGAATAATCAAAATTTTAATCGTTAAATATGGTTTAATGGATAATAAATCTAACTTAAATACTTTAATTGCATTCATTATTTTTCCCTCCCATATAAAAATCATAATCTTATCAATTGTAATCTCATCTTCTACATATTCATTTGGTATCTCATTAATCGCATCTCGCTTTTACTAAGTATTCGATATTATATTTTGTTTTCTTTGTCCTAATATCGCGGTTGTGTTAAGTATATTTTTGATTTTCTAAACCACATTTTAAAAATCATGAAATAGTTTATAAAATCTTCTTTTTCTAAAGATAATACATTCTCCATTATCAATAAATACAATGTAATCATGGATTGTTTCAAGATCTTGTGTAATATGTAGAGAATAATACTGTGTGTCTATCATCTTGCATATAGTCAGAGATAACTTCTACAAATTCTTCACGCATACTTGGGTCTAGTCCACTTGTTGGCTCATCTAGAATTAAGAGTTCTGCGTTGTGAGATAAAGCGATCGATAACATGAGTTTAATCTTCATCCCACGTGATAGTTCTTTTTACTTTCAGTTTCTTATCAATATGGAATTTTTCTAGAAACTCCCAGTATGTACTCTCATCCCACGCATCGTATCCAACTTTCATCGCTTGGTTGACGAGTTCCATATTCCAATCTTTTTGCAAGAAATGAGTCATCCATAATCACACCAATCTTTTGATTATCCAACTTGGTTTTCTCATCACCATGTATGGATAAAATTTCTCCTTGATATTGGATTAAAGATAATATCGATTTGATGGATGTTGTTTTGCCCATACCATTTCTTCCAATAAATCCTGTAACATATCCTTCTGGAATCGAGAAATTTACATCCTTTAATGCAAAGTTTTGATAATCTTTCTTTAGGTTTTTAATCTCAATTTTATTCATCTTCTGTACCTTCTTCATAAATATAATTGAATAGTTCTGTTAGTTCAGATTTGTTCAAATTGATTGTTTTCGCAATCTTGCATGCTTCAAGTAAATGAGCTTCTATCTCTTTTTGTTTTTCATCTTTTAAAAGGTCTTGATTCATTGACGCAACGAACGTACCTAAGCCTTGCCTGATGACAATAAATCCTTCTCGTTCTAGTTCGTCATATGCTTTTTTTGACAGTTAATATGCTTACCCTAGTTCTTTGGATAGTTGTCGTACAGATGGTAATTAGTATCTGATGATACTGTATTTCCAACAATATTTTCTTTTAATTGCATTTTTTAATCTGCTCATAGTGGAGTACTACTTCCGTTTATTAGAATGATTTTCATTGTATCTCCTTACATATAACACTATATAACAGTATATAACTATTTGCAATCCATAAAGAAAAAGACACCATATGGTGTCTTTATTCTGGCACTTTAAAAATCTCATGGGGTTGGGGATAGGCTATAACTTTTGTGGGCACGAAAAATCATCGTGCTCATTTTTTATGGGGAGACCAAAATATAATAAAACCTCCATGCTATTATCTTCTTGTCTGGAGAATCAAATAGAAATGGAGGTAGCCCCTATATGGCTATTCATGATTTTTATCACGTCAACCTTAAATCTAACATCAGATTCAATTCAAGAAATCGATACGATACGTAAGGAAGACCATCTTTTTGTATATATCACACTGGCAAACCAACACCCAACCTGCTCTTACTGTGGTGGCCCTGCAGTCTCTAAGGGTTATATTCATAGAACTTATAATCACCTTCCTTTAGGTGATACACCTTCTTCTATTCATTGGAAGCGTAGACGTTATACTTGTAAGGATTGTTTTAAAACATTTTGTGAAGATAATCCTTTTGGGCCTGAATATTTTCATCAAACTTATGCCGTACTGTATAAGATTGCCGCTGACTTTCAAAATCTACATCTATCCCTACAAAGATATTGCCGAAAGGTATAATACTCGGTTACTACTATCCAACTATATGCCGATAGTTTCATTCAAGTCCCAAGGTTAACTCTACCAACTAATCTAGGAAATTGATGAGCTTCATTCTAATATGCCAAATATGGCGGTTCATATCTATGTTCTTTTGTAGATAATGATGCTCGCGTTCTTAATGAATTATTACCCGATCGTTCAAAAACGAACATTATCAACTCATCTTGAGAAGATACCTTTAGAAGAGCGAAAACGTGTCTTATATGTAACCATAGATATGTGGGAACCCTATAAACAAGTCTCTCTCAAAATACTTTCCAAACTGTAAGATATCCGTCGATCCTTTCCATGTAGTCAAACATCTTTCTGATGGTTTTACCAAATTACGTGTATCTTTAATGAACCAGGTTCCCTAAAGAAAGTCCTGCTTTACTATCTACTCAAGCACTTTCACCACCTCTTGAAACAGATTGCTTTCTGGATAATGAACCTAAATATAATCATTTCTTTTCGTCAGAAGATGAACTATCGAGATCTATATGACGCACTTCTCAATCTTAATCCTATGCTCAAAAAAAGGCCTATGAGTTAAAGGAAGATTATAGATATTTTAATAGAAACTCTACTTATCCAGAATGTATTGAAGAACTCACAGATTTAATTAGGTATTTTAAAGAATCTAGACTGGTATGTTATAGCGAGTTCATTCATTTATTGGAAAAATTGGTTTGAAGAAATATGCAATTCATTTCAAAGACCAACAGAAGATAGGAAAACAGTCTAATGCACTCGCTGAGAGTCTTAATCAAAAGATGCGAGAATTTATTATGATATCAAATGGTCTCAGTAATTTTGAAAGATTCAGAGCACGTGTTATTTTACGCACTCAACTACAGGATTGGCTTCTCATTGACATCAAACATTCAAGCATACAATCGTAAACAGAAAAAAATAATAAATGCATCCTTATCTCCAGACAAAAAGACAATCCCGTAGAGAACCACTCTTTGAATTGTCTTTTTATAAAATCTATCCCCATGGGATTTTATTGCGTGTTTTTGAAAACCCCACGCTATTTTAAATTACCTTTATTCTTTGATATATACTTCTAGGTTTACTACCTTGTGCTGGTCCGATAATACCATGTTCTTCGAGGGCATCAATCATTCTTGCGGCACGGTTATAACCGATGCCGAAGCGTCTTTGTAGTAAGGATGTTGAAGCTTTTTGTGCTTCGATAACGTATTCTTTAATTTCCTTAAAGAGTGGATCGTCGCTGATTTCGTCACGATACCACCTTCTCCTGATTCGATTCCATCTAATCTGTACAAATGAATCATCATAAACTGGAGAAGCTTCTGAGGATACAAAACTTGTAATTCTTTGTACTTCATCATCCGTCACAAATACACCCTGTACACGTGTCGAACCTGTTTGTCCAATTGGCATATATAGCATGTCACCATAACCAAGTAATCGTTCTGCACCTACATGGTCTAGGATTGTACGTGAGTCCATACCACTAGATACCGCAAATGCAATACGGCTTTGGGATATTTGCCTTAATAATACCTGTAATAACATCTACTGATGGTCTTTGCGTTGCGACGATTAAGTGAATACCTGCAGCACGAGCCAACTGTGTAATACGTTGAATAGATTGTTCAACTTCTTTACCAGCGACTGCCATTAAGTCTGCTAACTCATCGATAATCACAACAATATATGGAATCTTCTTAGGTGCTGGTGAGCTATCTGGATTTGGTCTACCACCCTGTTGTTCAACCATGTTGTTGTAAACTTCGATGTTTCTTACACCAGCAGCTGCAAACATGTTATAACGTTCATCCATGATACGTACAATGACCTTTAAGGCATTACTTGCCTTGTTTGGATCATTGATAACCGGTCCAATCAAGTGTGGAATATTACGATATGGTGTAAATTCTACTTTCTTTGGATCGACTAGTAACATCTTCACTTCATCTGGTTTTGTACGCACAACAATGAACAGATGATAGAGTTCATACATACCGATTTACCTGAACCTGTTGCGCCGGCAATCAACATATGTGGCATCTTATCTAAACGACATGTTACTGTTTTTTTCCTAGCAAGTCTTTTACCAAGAAAAGAATAGTAATGGTTGCCCTTTATCACTACCTACGTCATTGATGATTTCACGCATCTTAACTGGTGTACTCTTCACGTTTGGTATTTCAATACCTACCGCATTGCGGCCTGGAATTGGTGCTTCAATACGAACATCTCTTTGCGGCTAATTGCATCTTAATGTTATCTGTTAAGCCAAGGATCTTGGATACCTTAACATTTACATCCGGACGAATCTCAAACTGTGTAACGGATGGTCCAATATGTATATTTAATAACTGTGCTTCGATATCAAAGTTATTTAGAATCTGTAGTATTAATTGTGATTTCTCTTGCGGCCACTTCATTTTCTGGATTACTACCCTTTGGAGGAAGTGGATCTAAGAGTGAAATCTTTGGTAATTGATATGGACGTGTACGTTTTTTTGGCTTAGGTGCCTCGGATGGCGGATAGATATTGCTTTCTTGGTCAGGATGTTCTTCCACAACTGTTTCATATTCTTCTGTTGCGGATAAATCTCCTCTTCTTCTCTATCGACTGTCATTGGCGTAAAGTGTGATTGTTCTGGTTGATGTACACTCGTATCTTGTATTAACGTTGTCTTCTCTTCCATGCGAGCATGGTCATCAGTCAAATCATCCACATCGATGAATACAGAATCTTTTTGTGAGATTGTTTCTCCTGGAAGTACGATGATTGGTACTTCCTGGTTGGATCATCTGGATGAATACGATTGATAACCCTAGCTGTTCTTGGCTGTTCTTCTTGCACAACTGGCAGACTTTCTGTCTTACCATCTACCTTGATATTTTTGAAACAGGGAACCCGTTTTCTCTTTCCCTTTATCAATCATCTTCCAAAGGTTTGCTGGTTCTTTTGGCTCCTCAGGTTCTTCCTTTTGCTTAGTCTCTTCTACTTCTGGCATTTTTAAAGAATGCGAAGATAGAACGGAATGCCCTTTTATAAACTTCTATATCTACAAGTAATAACATCGCTATCATAAAGAGTACAATGATGACTAACACTGTACCAATACGATTAAACATCATCGAAGAAATTGCATATAGGAAGATACCGTAGATTCCTCCACTGAATTTCAGAGTTGAATCTGGCATAAAGTAATCCACCGTGTGATTGATATAGTCATACAAGGCATCCATACCTGTTACATTTTGGTACTGCAATATATGCTTCTAGGAGTAATAGTGCTGAGATTAGTAAGATAATTGGTATCCAACTAATTTCTTCTTCCTCCTGTTTTCTTTTAATAATATTAATTAATAGAACAATGACTACCATCACAATCACAATCCAGTAAAGGTTACCTGCTAGGTAACCTAATAAGTTATAGATGAATAGACCAACGATGCCTGCTTTGGTAAAGCCTAAAATGGCAAAAAGCAAAGAGGATTACAATCGTGATCACTCTAACGATGAGCTGGTTTTTGTTCTGCTTGTTGTTGTGCTTTTTGTCTTTCTTGCCACGTATTCCCTCACTAATCCTTTTGTGTTAATTTTCGATAATCGCTGGAAGTATCATAGGTCGTTTGCCTGTTTCTTTTCAAGACATAGCGACTGATCTTTTCGCGCGCTTCGCTACGGCAAGACATATTGTCATAGCGTTTTTTTCTTTGACCGCATCATTAATAGTCTTCCATGATGTTGCCAACTTCTTTAATAATGTAATCCGCATCCTTAAGGTAGATTACACCACGGCTTTGCATCATCTGGTCCACCGATAATTTCCTTTGTGACGTGATTCATTACAACACCGATGATAATTGTACCATCTGTACTTAAAATTTCTCTATCCTTTAAGACCATACCGCTAGCATCTAAGCTATCGTTACCATCTACCATGACATCATCCACATCAACCTTATCAAAAGACTTCGCCATCACGCCATCATTTAGTACTGCCACTTAGCCATTGTCCATAACGATAATCTTATCTGCGTTATATCCCATATTTAATGCGATATTCGCATTGGCGATGAGTTGACGGTATTCTCCCTTGATTGGTACGTAGTACTTTGGTTTCATCAAGTAGATCATCATCTTAAGATCTTCAATACTTGCATGCATGCTATAAGCACGACGTGAGTCAATCATGAGTACACGACCCTGCTTCTTTATAAAGGTCATCTTCCATGGATGCCTCTTCTCTTTCCGTACCGGTACGGCAGGAGAAGCGATAATCACTGTATCCGTTGGACGTAACTCAATTCTGTCATTTTCTTTCGTTGCCATCTTATGAATCTTACGGAAGATTGACTTACCTGTACCCTGAAACAATAACCAAGATATTTTCCATGTCATTACTGAAAGCAGATGGTGCTACCTCTAATCCTGCTGGAATATGATAGTATCCAAGCTTTGCCATATCTGCCATTAAACTCTTTAGTTCTTCATCAAAAATGACAACTTTTACGATTATACTTCGTTGCAAGTTCGATAATCTCAATGACACGATATAAGTTCTGGTTAAACACAGTAATAAACATACGATTCTTCGTATCTTCAAAGTACTGTTCGATTTGTTCGGTGATGCGGTGGTGTGGGCTACTGCTACCAGCACGTGTAGAACCTACTGATTCACTTAATAACGCAAGTACTCCTTCACTACCTAGATCTGTAATATTGGTAATATCAAATTTGAATGCCGCATTCTTTGTATCGTAGTCAACGATAAACTCTGATGAATATACTACATATCCATCTTCTGTCTTAATTGCGACACCAAAGCTATCTCGCGATAGATTGCATTGTACCAAAGGTGCGAATCTCAGTATTACTAATCTTAAACTTCGCATTACGACGAATGCGATGTAAGTTTAATTCTTTGATACCCTGCCTTCTTTAGTTTACGTTCTAGCATCATCGCTGTTAATGGTGCTGTATACACCGGAATATTCGGAATTTCTTTTAATAGGTTTGGTAGTTGTTATGACATCTTCACTGACCATGGGTAATGAAGATTGCTTTAATGCGTGATTGATTTTCACGTAAATAGCGGAAGTCAGGAATAATCATCTCAATTCCTAACTGATCACCATCCGGATATTTTCAATCCGCATTCCATGACAAATATATCTTCGTTGTTTTCAACGACATACATGTTTTTTGCCGTCTTCATCAAGGCCGCCGAGCGCAAATATGCGTATTTTTACTCATAAATTATATCCTCCAGTAATACTTTTTAATCCGATTTTATTATAGAACAAATACTGACGATTTTACAGAACTTTACCCTCAAGATAGTAGCTATGTGTTGCAGTAATTTCGACATTCACGATTTGATTGACACAATCTTTTTCGCTTGTGAAGTTTACCAGTTTATTATCTGCGCTATATCCACTATAAACTTCGCTATTTCTCTTGAAGTGCCAATGCATAAAACACTGACTGTCTCTCCTAAGAAGTGACGATTATTTTCTTCCGCTATCTCAGTTAGTAATTTATTGAGTCTTGCCAGTCTTTTCTTTCTTTACTTCGAGCGGAATATTATCTTCCATATTTGCGGCTGGTGTGCCTGCTCTTGGAGAATAGATAAATGCGTATGCCATATCAAATCGGCAATAACGTACAAGATCTAATGTCGTTTTCAAATTCTTCATCGGTTTCATTTGGGAAACCGACAATCAAGTCTGTTGTAAATGCAATATGTGTACTTTCTTCTTCAGATTATCGTATAACTGCTTGTATCTTTCGACTGTATATCCACGTGCCATACGACGTAATACTTTATCTGATCCAGATTGTACAGGTAGATGCAAGAATGGCATGATGTTTGGATAATCACGCATCGCATCGATGGTTGTTTCACTGTAATCTCTTGGATGACTTGTACAGAAACCAATACGTTCAATACTAGTTTTTGCAACTGCCACAAGCAGTTGTGTAAAGCCATCTTCCATCTTTAGGTCTTTGCCATAGGCATTGACATTTTGACCAAGTAAAACAACCTCTTTTCGTCCACTGGCTTTCAGTTCTTCGACTTCTCTAGGATATCCTCCATGCGGCGTGAGCGCTCTCTACCACGTGTATAAGGCACAATACAATACGTACAGAACTTATCACAACCATACATAATATTTACAAAGCCCTTGGAGTCCATTGAACGCTTTACTGGTACATCTTCGACAACATCTCCTTCTTGGGAGAATACTTCTACTTTGCGCTCATTACTTTTTCAATCACCTCTGCTAAAAGGTTCGGCATACGGTGAATGTTATGGGTACCAAAGATTAAATCCACATGTGGTGATACAGAAAAGAATTCTGTTTGACTGTTTCTTCCTCTTGGCCATACAACCACAGATACAGAATACCGTTGTTGGACGTTGTTCCTTTTAAGTAACGTAACTTATTTTACATCGGATAATACACGGTCTTCTGCCGCTTTACGGATAGCACAAGTATTAAAGAACAATACATCCGCATTATCTGGAACATTCGTACTTGTATAGCCCATCATTTCCATCATTCCTGCAAGTGCTTCTCCATCACGTACATTAGCTTGACAGCCATAGGTATGTATAAAATACTTCTACCATAACCTAGATTTACGATATCATCACTTATCTGAAAGTTACTAAAAGTACTCTCTGTATTTTTCTTTGTTCGTTTTTTTCTTCCGCATGAACCGGAAGGATAAAATCTTCTCTTTTCATCTTCAACCTCTATCGGTACTATTATACAGAATACTGACTTCTTATGCACAAGAAAAGGGCCGCAAATTTAGCGGTCCTTGTTGATTTCTTTAATAAATCTTGTCGCAATTTCAAGTGGACGTGTAATCGCTCCACCAACCACTCACCGCAAAGGCCCCAATCTCTAGCATTTTACGAGCTTGTAAGGGTTCATGGATTCTTCCTTCCGCAATACAACGACAGTCTAATTCATTGACGATTCTAGATACCAAATCAAAGTTTGGCTCTTCTGTCTTTTTCATCGCCAACGTAACCGTTGAGTGTTGTACCCTACAAAGTCAAAAGCCAATTTCTACTGCAGCTTTTCGCCTCTGAAAAAAATTTGAGATATCTGCCATGAGTAGTTGATTTGGATATGCTTGTTTGATTTGATGGAATAATTCTTCGCGCTTGACGTTATTTTGGATGAATGCGATCTGTGTAGTCTAAGGCAATAATCTCTGTGCCTGTTTTTACAAGTGCACTCACCTCTTCAAATGTAGGGGTTATATAAATTGAGTGAGTCCAAATAATCTTGCTTAATAATTCAATTGTTGGAAGTTTTTACTGCACTTTTGAATTTCGTTAATATCTCGTACTGAGTTACAACGGATACCACTGGCTCCTGCTGGTTCTGCCGCATATGCCATTAACGGCATAATTCCACCCTCTTCTGTATAGAGCGGTTCTCCGCAATGCTTGACAAGAGATGACAAGTTTACCCTTTAAAGCAGCGCATAACTTGATTATTCATCAATACCTAAGATTTCTACGATGTTGTTCTTGTAGAGAATAGCCTTTCGCACCATAGATAGCTTGGATTCCTCCACCAACCTCAAGAACATCAGTAGCACCTAACTTCTTCAGTGCATCCTTATCAACCTTCTTAACATCCTTCACACTTACACGTAACGTGTAATACATGCGTCAACGTCTTCGATATTTTCCTTACCACCTAAAGCAGCGATAATCTTGTGACTATCTTCCTTCAGTGTAGACTTTGTCTCTACTACTGGTTCTGCTCATCACTTTCTTCGCCACGACCGGAGTCATAACGTTGAACTTTGTAATGCACCATCTGAAGAATGTGTAGTATAGACATGCCCATACCAAACCAAATGGAATTTTCAAAATCCAGTTTGTCTTTGCGTTTCCTTGTAGGATGCCAAAGAGTGTAAAGTCAATCACACCACCAGAGAATGTATTACCAATCGAGATATTGAGAATATCTGCGATAAAGAAACTTACACCATCAAAGAATGAGTGAATAACATAAAGAATTGGGTTTACGAACAAGAACATGAATTCGATTGGTTCTGTAATACCCATGATAAAGGATGTTAAGGCAACACTTAAGAATAAGCCCTTGTACTTGCTTCTTCTTTCCTTTGGTACGCAGTGGTACATAGTAAGACATGCGGCTGGTAAGCCGAACATCATGGTTGAGAAACGACCAGCGAAGAAACGTGTTTCCTTCTGTATATAGACCTACATGATTTGGATCTGCTAACTGTGCAAAGAAAATCTTCTGTGCGCCTGCTACAGCAACACCTGCAACAGTTTCAACACTACCAAGTTCTGTACCAGAACATTGGATAAATCATGTGGTGTAAACCAACTGCTCCACATAGACGCATTAAGAATCCATAGAAGAATGTTCCAACTGGACCTAGCTTTGTGCAATGAATGCACCTGTAGATACTAATAACTGTTGGAATGGTAGCATACTAAGAAGAACACTGCACCAATGAAGATACTTGCAAATGAAGTAACAATTGGTACGAAACGTGAACCACCAAAGAATCCAAGTACCTGTGGAAGTTCAATATTTTGATATTTGTTGTGTAATGTTACGGCAACTAAACCAACAACGATTGCACTAACAACACCAGTATCAATGGAAGCACCATCTGGATTAAATATACCTAATAAAGAAGTGATTGTAGCGTTCATAACTAAGAAACCAACAACACCCGCTAAGGCAGCAGTTCCTTTATCACGCTTTGCAAGTCCAATACATAGACCTACGCACAATAACATTGCTAGATTTGCGAAAACAACTGTTCCCGCAGCACTCATAATTGTGAAGACACCCCTGTAATACTGATTATTTAATACAGGATAAGTCGCCACTGTTGTAGGGTTGGATAAAGCACCACCAATACCTAACAATAAACCAGCAGCTGGTAAAATTGCGATAGGTAACATAAATGCTTTACCAATCTTTGAAGCATCTTAAACATAAATATCCTCCTTATATTCCACATATGTAATACACCCTTACTACACATGTACGAACCATTATTTGCGATACATTACAATATTCTGTAAGTGTATCGTTAGATAGCATCTTTCTCCTTCGCCGATATTGATGCCATATGTATTTTCAATGTGATCTCCTATCATGCATGCAATCTGGATACGATTTACGATACTTATCATGAACAAGATCACCAATTAGGTTATTAATTTCAACCCCATCTAACGAGCGTTTAATCGCAAACTTCAAGTGTGTTATCAAACGCTGCTTCGCCACTTCATAATCATTGAGGTTGATTTGCATTTCTCTTTCGATGATTGCTGATTGTTTCTGTCAATATCTGTGCAATCATCGTAGAAAGACTGGCACTTTCACCTGTAAAAGCAGCGTGAATATGCATGCATATAAAACCAATCTCGCTGTCATCTCAAAATGAATACCCAAACGTTCGTTAATCTTCGCAAGTACTTCTTTTGCAAATTGAAATTCCTTTGGATATAAGAACCGAATTTCATCCGTGAATACATTCTTAACTGTAATCTTTCACGGTAACGCTTTACACTAAACTGAATATGATCAAGCAGTGCAAGGTGAATTCGCTTATCATATGCACCAAAGCTATTAGTCATCTCACTGATCACTTCTTCTGTAACTTCTACCACTTCATCATCCGCACTATTTACTAACTCTTCATAACGTCTACGATCTTTTTAAAATCAACAAGTTCATATACGTTTTTGAATCTGTTCTGCAGGAACAATATCGTTTTCTCGTCTTTGGAAACCAATACCCTTTCCAAAGATAATATACTCTCTAGAATCTTCATCACTACGACATACAACGACGTTATGATTTAGTATTTTTGCAATATTATATGTTTTTTCACAATATGCTATCTCATCCTTTACTTTTTAGGGTACGTGCTTGTTTAATGCGTACATCCTTATGACTAGTAACGATTACAAGAACATCTGTTTGATAGCCCGCTTGTTTTTAGCATAGCTAAATCACAATTTACAAGTAAGTCTCCAGCCTTTACACTGTCTCCTTCTTGTACGCATACCTCAAAAGCCTGCCCCTTTTAACTGTACAGTATCGATGCCAATATGCAAAAATATATTCAATCTTTGTTTTTATCTGTAATCCCAATCGCATGTTTGGTTGGAAATACCATTGTGACTTTACCATCAACCGGTGAATGGATATCTCCATTTGTTGGGACAACCGCAAAACCTTTTCCCATCAGTTCTTTTGAGAATACTTCATCATTTACTTCACTCAATGGTTTTAAATGTACCATCGCATGGTGAATAGATCATTGATTTTTATGAAATAAGAACATACGTACCTCCCACGAAAAAGCCCATCAGAAAAATGTTTTTCCAATGAGCTAATGCCTGCTTTCCAGTAACACGCTTTTTGTTATACATATCATAGCAAAGCAGAACAACTTGTCAATCACCTATGGATATAAAAATCGGTGGGCACCGATTTTCTTATATTTAGTTCTTTTTCTGTGATAGCTGAAACTGGGCAAACTGGAATGCATGAGAAGCATGAACTACATGTGTCTTCATCGCATCCGGACTTTCCATTTTCATCTAAAGCGAGTGCTGCTACTGGGCAAACTCCTACGCAAGCACCACAACCGATACAAGTATCCTTATCAACTGTAACTGGCATTATTCGAGTCCTCTTTATGAACACCTAAAGTATAGCACCCCACTATTTTGTTAGTAAATGCTAACCTTTCGGACGAATTTGAATCCGCTCAATCCGGTTTGCTCGATTTGTTTTTCATCGATATCGATGATGACACCAGAGATGACTGCTGGACCTTGTGCAGGTGTGTAACGTATGGATTCATTGTAAATACTTCTAGCAATGACTTCTTCAGTATCTCTCCCTAATATCGATGCATATACTCCACACATCACCCGATCAGTGATATATGCACAACCGTTAAGAATCTGTTCATCCGCAGTTTGTACATGTGTATGTGTACCAATAACGGCAGTCACTCTTGGCGCAAAGTAATTTGCGAAGGTCATTTTTCAGCAGTTGCTTCTGCATGTAAATCAACAAAAATCATATCTGCATCAATTTCTTTCAAGAGTTTTTCCATCGTGATGACAGGGTCTTCACGACAAACATCCATAAATACTTTTCCCAACTAAATTTACTACCGCAATATGTTTTCCATTCACTTCTTTGATCACATATCTTTTCCAATATGGAAGGGTTCCATATTGGCAGGTCGTACTGCATGATTCATTGAAGGAAGATGATTTAGAATCTCTGTTTTGGAGAAGGCATGATTACCAAGTGTAATAACATCGACACCTGCTAGGAGTAATTGATTATAGATTTTTAAAATGTAATCCCTACATGTGTAGAATTCTCTGCATTTACAATGATGAAATCTGGTTGATATTGTTCTTTTAATGCGTCTAACTTAGCTAAAAACTGCATCTCGTCCACTCTTTTGCGACGATATCTCCTAGAAATAGTACTCTCATGTGTATCTCCTCTTTTTCAAAAGAACCGTGAACCGGTTCTTATTTCTATCAATTCTGTGCACGTACTTCACGAATCAATGTTACCTTGATTCTGTCCTGGATAAGTCATCTCATTTTCAATTCGTTCACGAATATCATGAGCTACCTTCACCATACGTACATCATCAATCTTCTCAGAGCTGTACCATAACACGTAGTTCACGTCCAGCTTGGATTGCGAATGCTTTTTCAACTCCTTCAAAGTCTAATGCAATCTTTTCAAGATTTTCTAGAACGTTGAATGTAGCCTTCCATAGATTCATAACGAGCACCAGGTCTAGCAGCACTGATTGTATCTGCTGCAGCGACAAGTCGAAATAATATCTGTTGGTGCTGTATCACCATGGTGAGCTTCAATCGAGTTGATAACGATAGGATTTTTCACCATACTTCTTAGCAACCTTGGAACCTAACTCAACGTGAGTTCCTTTCTGTTTCAAAGTCTAGTGCTTTACCAATATCGTGTAATAAACCTGCACGCTTCGCAAGTGCTTTGGTTTAGCCCTAATTCAGCAGCCATCATACCAGCGAAGTGTGCAACTTCTACAGAGTGTGATAAACCGTTTTGGCCATAGCTATAACTGGAATCTCATACGTCCTACCAGCTTGATGAGTTCACGATTCATCTTACCGATACCAAGCTTGAATACTGCTTCATTACCAATCTTGAAAAATTGTCTCTTCAAGTTCATCTCGTAACCTTCTGAACAACTTCCTCAATACGTCCTGGTTGAATACGTCCATCCTTCATCAGAATTTCCAATGACTGACGGGCAATTTCGCACGAATGGGTTAAAGCAAAGAAACAGTAATAATATCTGGTGTGTCATCAATAATTAAATCAACACCTGTAGCCTGTTCAATTGCCTTAATATTTCTTCCTCACGACCGATGATACGCCCCTTCATCTCTTCACTTGGAAGCGTTACTGTACCAACGGTACGCTCGATTGTTTCCTCTTGTGAGTAGCGATGAATCGCTAAAGAAATGATGTTACGTGCAACAGAAGAGGCTCTCTGCTTCTTCCTCTTGTTTATCACGTAAGTAAGTAGCGATTTCGGCTTCTGTCTTCTTTTCAACAGCCTCCATCAATTCTACTTTTTGCGTCTGCCTGTGACATATTTGCCACACGTTCTAGTTCAACTAATTGCTGATCAATCTTAGCCTGCAAGTCCTCTTCCATTTTAGTGATATCTGCAAGTTTTTCCAGTAATCTGCTGATCTTTTTCGTCAATTTTCTTTTCTTTTCGGGCAAGATTCTCCTCACGGAAATTCAAACATATCTGCTGGCGCATGAGTTTATTTTCTCAACTTGTAATAATTTATGTTGATTCTTAACTCTTTTTCTGCCTGTAGTTTTTAATTCGTAAGTTTGTTGTTTCAGCGTCTAATGTAGCACGTAATTGTTTCTGCTTTTGAATTTGCTTCTTCAAGAATATCTTGCGATTTTGTAATCGCACGATCAAGACCATGTTTGCCAGCAACCTTCATAATACCAATGCCGACAAAGATACCTACAATAAGAGCTAAAATGACAGGAATTACAGGGTCATGAATGATATACCCCATTTTTAATCCTCCATTATTCTTAGAGATTTCTCTCTCTAGTATTATACGGTTTTCACATTTTCACAATAGACACAAAAACAATGAAAGCGTTTTTACTTAGTTCCTATCGTATCGCGATGTAATCCTGTCGAATTCAACAAATAGATATCATCAAAAACTTCCTGAATAAACTTCCGATCATGAGATACAGCGATGATTGCTCCACCAAAAGTTTTTTTAATTCTTCTCTTACAACTGGAGCTGATAGAGGTGAGAAGTTACGGGTAGGCTCATCCAGCAATAAGACATTGGCACCTCTAGATGCATCTTTAACATGAATACCTTTTGCACGCTGTCCACTGATAATTCTGTCAATGAATGTTCCATCTCGTCGGAAGTAAACTTCATTGAGCCTAAATACTGCCGTATTCGTGTGATATCCTCTTTATCTCCTACGGTAATTAAGAAATCAATTGGTGATTCATACGCATCTAGGATTTCGTCATAATTTTGTGGCATATAGCCAATACGGATATCTTCTCTTCCAACTAAAGATTTATGAATCTTATGTAATAGCGTTGTTTTCCCACAACCATTATTACCGATGATACATATCTTTGATTACCGAATACTTGTAATTCAATATTATTAGCTAATAGTTTAGATTCATCTTTTGTTATTAGGCAATCTAAATGATAATCCAGAATCTGTTTGTCACTCGCAAATGTTTGCACTTCAAAATGAAAAGAATATCGCATCTTCACGTAGTGGTATCTCTGTCATATTCTCACGCTCTCTTTCAAAACGCTTTCCCATCGCTTTTGACACTTCGCATCTTTTTCTTGAGATTTGCGGCAGTCTGCGCTGCTTGGCGCGATACGACACGCACTCATGTTGGACGCGTTCATAAACCTGTTGGTATTTTTCCATGCGCAACTTGTCTTGACGACGCTCACTTTTGTGCATCCATCATCGCTTATCAAATTGTTTATCACGCAGTTCTTTATATGCATCATAGCCAATATGCATGATTGTATGACGTGCTTGCGTTTTTCTTTTTAACGAGTTCTAAATGAACAATACAATTTGCAGTATTCGATAATAGTGTTTCATCATGTGCGATATAGATAATTGGAATCCTAGAATCTTTGATAAAATTCTCCTAACCATGCAAGCGTACTAATATCTAAGTCATTGGATGGCTCATCTAACAGTAAGATACTTGGCTGTTCTAGAAGTATTGCGGCGAGTTGATACTTAATCTTTTTCTCCTCCAGAAAGTGTAGACATCGTTTGCGTTTGATAATACATTTCTACATCGTACCCTAAACAATGTGCAATTTCATGTAGTTGTGATGGTGTTGCTAGCGAAAAATGCTTCGCTTTCGCAGAAAGTATTCATATACAGTTTTCTTTGCATGCTTACGTTCAAGTTCTTGAGCTAAATACCCTATTCTTTCACTCTTCGAGCGTATCGCTCCTTGTACTTCACAATAACTTGCACTGAGTTGTGGATCTACGATACATTTGAGTAATGTTGATTTTCCATTTCCTTCTTCGCCAATGATAGCGATTTTATCTGTTGGTTTAACTGTAAGTGTAAAGTCATCGATAATCTTACGTAAATCATATCGGTGGCATATTGTTAAATTATGAATTTCTATCATGAAATACCTCCTACAAAAATCTGCTCTTTCTCACGCGAAAAAGCAGACAAAAATTTCTCTGTATAGAGGTTTTAATCCAGTTTCCACGCATGAAAAGATATTTATAAAATGTTCTCTTTTCATATGTTTAAAATCGGATTAAAGGCGCATGTTCTTCTCAATCACCACACATCAAATGATGTGACCTTTTCTAGTAAGTTATATCACAAAAACTTACATAACACAAACAGTTTATAAAACGAATAGTCCGAATAATACTCCTAGAAGATACCCAACAATAACATCCGTGGATAATGCACGCTCCTACTACACGAATATATCCTTCTAGTGCAGCTAGCACTAATAGTATGCATAAATATGGAGAAATTGTAAACATCATCGCAATGATAGCAGCTGAAAAATACATGTCGACTTGGCATTGCGTTATGTTGTGTTTCTTTTTCTAGAATTTGATCTATAGGATATTCCTCGTATGGACGAGGACGATGTTAGACCTTTACGTAATAATGTTATTGCGACAATTGAAAGTAGTGAATTAGAATTGTCGGTAATAACTCTCACTCTGTTTTACAAATAGATATACCAACAGTAACGGATATACAACATAATATATATTTGTCACACTTTTATTACACAGACGTAATTGATTTCGTTTTACGTCTGTTTGATAATTTTTGAAAGTTCTTCATAGAACCTTAGATAATTTTGTTTTCATACAGTAACATCATACAACAAATTCAATATCTTTTCTGTATCATGCTTATTAAGTAAAAAGATACTCCCTTACGTTTTTCAGTAAGAGTACCTTAGATTATTCTGCTGGTATTTCTGTGGAATCAACTTCGCTGTAGGGAATAGCTTTGCTTTTTACAAGTTCTGTAATCTCTGCATCAAATTCTGGGTGGTTTTTCATATACTCACGTACAGAGTTGAAGCCTTGTCCAAGTTTTTCTCCCTTGTAGAGAGAACCAAGCACCTGCTTTTTCGATAATGTCGTTTTCTATGCTAAACTGATGACTTCATCGATATGAGAGATACCTTGACCAAAAATCATATTGACTACTGCCACCTTTAAAATGGGGAGCTACCTTATTCTTAACAACCTTTACCTTTGTGGCAGAACCGATTACTTCGCTACCTTCCTCAGTGCTTCACCCTTTACGTACATCTAAACGTACGGATGAGTAGAACTTCAGCGCACGTCCACCGGTGTTGTTTCTGGGTTGCAAACATGATACCAACCTTTTCACGTAACTGGTTGATGAAGATTGCGGTTGTATTGGAACGGTTCATAACACCTGCTAACTTACGCATCGCCTTTGACATCAAACGTGCCTGTAGACCTACCGATGCATCTCCCATTTTCACCATCTAATTCTGCCTGTGGAACAAGTGCGCTACAGAGTCAATAACAACTAAGTCAATCGCACCTGACTTAATCAATACTCTGTAATTTCTAATGCCTGCTCACCAGAGTCTGGTTGCGACAAGATGAGTTCATCAATATCAACACCTAGCTTTTTTGCATAAAGTGGATCGATTGCATTTTCTGCATCGATAAATGCACATCTACCACCTTGTTTTTGACATTCTGCGATTGCATGTAATGCAAGTGTTGTCTTACCAGAAGATTCTGGTCCATAAATCTCAATGATTCTTCCCTTTGGATAACCACCGATACCCTAACGCACTATCTAGTGCCAAAGAACCGGATGGGATTGCGTCTACTGATACATCAGCACGGTCACCAAGGCGCATAATACTGCCTTTTTCCATATTCTTTTTCAATTGCCTTGAGTGCATCCGCAAGTAGTTGATCTCGCTTATCTGCGGTAACTGTTTTTCTTTTTCTCTGCCGCCATAATAACTCCTCCCTGATTATATGTTTGTTTGTTTTAAAATAATTCCACGATTATTTTTGATTCTAAAATATCATCTTTCATCTGCATGAAGTACTGTACACCAGAAATAAAAACTTACTAGTGCAGAGAACCACAACATGATCATACTCACCGGTAGTCCTAAGAGTTCAAATGGTAGATTATTTAATAGAATTAACGCAACGGTGACCATCTGTAACACTGTCTTTAACTTACCCATCATACCAGCCGCAACAACTTTTACCATTGGCGCTAGCCATCATACGACAACCATCAACGACCGTATCACGCGCAATCATAATGATGACTGGGATAACTGGGATAATACCTCGAGAGATAAACAATAGGAACATTGTCGTTGTTAGTAGCTTATCTGCAATAGGATCAGCAAACTTCGCCAAATGTAGTAATCATATTTCTACTACGAGCAATATGTCCATCAATCGCATCTGTGATTGCGGCTAAAATATAAATTAATAACGCAGCGATATCAATCACAGAGATAGATACATGTTGTACATAGAAACTGATTGGCGTAACTCCAAAAGCACTATATGGAAATAAGTAAATCAGAATAATAACTGGAATCAGTACAATTCTGAATAATGTTAATCGATTTGGAAGATTCATGATTTTCCCTCTCTTTACCGTTCTTTAGTATACCACATTCTATCATTTGTTTATATCTGTATGAATGTAAAAAAGGAGGAAATTCATCCTCCATAAATGCGTACAATTGTAAAGCCATGTTCTGTCCTGTTTCAGGGCAGCCATTTATCTAGTGCTGCACCTGTCATCACGCTTCAGTTCGCCTTCTGCAGTTCCTCTACCAAATTTGAGTTTCTCGCTTGCAGGGGTTTATCTCGTTCCACCCGATAGGTTTCCCTATCGGCTACGTCACTATGACACCTTAAGGGCTTAAACCATGACCGAAGTTTTAGGGTTCTCGCTCGCCGTTATCTTTCGATACCCGGTCTTATTGATTGGGCCGGCACAAACACTACCATCAGTCGCAGATGGTGCGAGCATGGACTTTCCTCTAACACCATAGGTGCCAGCGACTGCCTCATGTACGTATATCATTTTCTTATTCGTTATTGTTTGAGAATACTTGTCTTTCAAGACGGCTCAGACGTTTCAGAATATCAACATTAGAAGCACCTTGCGAAATTGGATCTAAGTCTTCCTGTGCCTTAACCTTACCTTCCACTTCGATAAGCTTTGCACGTCAGGAAGCATTTGTACGTTCCAACTCTTCAGCCTTCTTTGTCAAATCTGCAATCATATTTTCATATGTCTGATAGTCTTGAATGATTTCATCTAAAAAGATGGTCAACTTTGATCAGGATTATATCCTTAAAATCAATATCAAGTTCTTTATCAACAATTTTCTGCGGATCTAGATTTAATTTACCAGCCATAACTCACCCTCCTATGAATGCTTATTTATTATCTCATTTCACTATCCTAAAAGCAATAAAACTTCCTTATTTATGTGAACATCTGTATAATATAAATGGGAATTTTTGTATGGTCAATTATCCAAAACGGAAAGAAAAAGCATATACATCAAACCCTACTTCTGCCGGTGGTAGAGGTATGGTTCTCGAAAGATATTAACGTAACTAATATGTTTTATCTCAGTATTGATAAAGCTGTCATTCATAAGAAACCAACACCGGTTTACGATTGTAAAAGTAGATTATCCAGCACGAAGTGCTCTCTAAAACTACGGAAGCCTATTTTAAACTTCCTTCTACGACGGACTCTGTCGGTATTTATCGTGGAAAATACGTTGATTTTGAGGCCAAGGAATGTGCTTCACATACCTCATTTCCCTTAAAAATCATTACATGCTCACCGGGTTCAGCATCTACAAAATGTAATCAACCATGGTGCAATTGCCTTTTAATTGTAAAATGGACAGTGTTTAACGAAACCTATTATGTAAAGGCAGCGGATGTGATTTGCTTCATGAAAGAAAAGCAAGCGTCACTCTATTCCTATCGATGGTTTCAAGACAATGGGCACTTGATTCCCAGCACATACGTAACCCCGATTGATTATTTAAAGATTATCGATCGGTTATACTTCAACTCAGGAGGAAACAATGACAAATAAACAAACTACCAGGCGTAAAGCGTAAGATACATGGTTTTTAGAATTCTAACGTTATTTATGGCTATCATCGTTGGCTTTTGAATTCGTTGGAACTGCCGTTGGAGCAATCGCAATTAGTACGCTTTTAAAAAGGAACCCACGAGTTCAAGTTGGATGACTTCACTAACTTCCAATCTACGATTGTATTAGACGCAAATGGCACAAAGATTGCGGACGTAGGACAAACATTGCGTGAAAACATTGTTTACAATCAGATTCTGCAAAGCAATGGTGGATGCCTTCTTATCTATTGAAGATTCCCGTTACTTTAGTCATAACGGGATTTTGATATCCCACGTTTTACAAAGTCCATTATTGAAACTGTCTTACATGGTTCTATGCAGGGTGGTTCTACATTTTACGATGCAGCTAGTTAAGCTAACTTACTTCATGAATGATGAAGCGAACTTCTAAAAACCAAGAACATCCAGTATAAGGTACAACAGATTGCTTTAGCGATGGAACTTGAAAAATTCCTCCAAAGAAGATATCTTTACAATGTATCTAAATAAGATGAATTTCGGTGGTGTTGGTAATATCCGTGGTGTACAAAAAGCATCCTTACAGTATTTCGGTAAGAATGTTTTGGGAGTTGAATCTTGCAGGAATGTGCAATGCTAGCAGGTGTTATTAACTCACCATATACATTTGACCCACATAACTACCTCGATAAAGCGACTGCCCGTCGTAATACTGTATTGGATATGATGGTTTATCACGGCTACATTACCCAAGAGGAATGTGACCTTGCCAAATCCATCAAAGTTGAAGACTTATTGATTGACGCCAAATCAACAATCAATACCGATTATACTTATCAGGCATATATCGATGCAGCCCTCAAAGAGCCTCGTGAAGTGACTGGTCTTGATCCAATGAACGTTTCATGGAAATTCACACAAACATGAACCCTACTGTACAGCACAGCTTGAAAGTATTCAGGCTGGTACAGGTGGCATCGACTTCCCTGATGATTTATATGAATTAGGTTCTATCGTTATCAATAACCAAACCGGTGAAGTTGTTGGTATCATGGGCGGAAGAAACTGGGCAAGTGGTGGATCGATGTTATTGGATCACGCTACCGAACAGTTCAATCAGCCTGGTTCTACAATCAAACCAGTACTCGATTACGCATTAGCGTTTGAAGATTTAGGTTGGGCAACTTCTCATACCGTTGTTGATAAGCCTGTGACGTATGGTAACTGGACATTCAATAACTTCGACAATACAAAATGGGGTGTTGTTGATCTATCTAAGGCTGTTGGTCTCTCTCTAAATACTGTCGCGATTAACACATGTACAAGCTGTCATTGATAAATCAGGCGTACAGCGTGTCACAAAACTACTAACCTCTTTAGGGATTTAGCCAGTTTAAACCAGAGCTGTTTCGATATTAGTTTCGCTATTGGTGGTGGTAATATGCGTGTATCTGCACAAGAACTCGCAGCTGCTACGGGTGTACTTATCAATGGTGGCAACTATACTCAAGCCTCATACAATCAACACATCTTCTACCGTAACGGTCAGAAAGATCCATATGTCGCTCCTACAACCGGAACATCCGTTTCTCTCACCTCAGCTGCTTATCTCGCATCTTACTTTGATGCGTAACGCAGTTGACCAAGATTGGGGTAACTACATGTACGCAATTCGTAAGGGTTATCCAGTATATGGTAAGACAGGTACAACTGACTGGGGTGATGCAGGTCTGAGTATGGCATTCCAGTTGGGGCCGCTAAGGATGAATGGATGGTTGGTCAAACAACGAAGTTCACAATTGCGGTATGGTCTGGTTATGAAAAGGCCATTGCTGGTGCAGATACGTACTTCTCAAGATGGAAGTTAAATATGAATATCCCAGTGCTATTATCAGTACTGTTCTAGACACTAGAAGGTGTCTATGGTACTCCTGGTGAACTTGCAATGCCTGAAGGTATTAGTAAGATTACCCATATCAAAGGTCTATACCCATATGTCGCACCAGATGATACAATCCCATCCGATTATGTATCAACAGGTCTTGTCAAGACGGAGCACGCAAAAACTCGGTACATATACAAACCTTATTACAACTCCTCAGAACCTATCCTCCTTTACAGCATCCTACGATGATAATAACGATACTGTAAACATTGCTGGGCACCATATCCAGATGCATCGAAGCTTGTCGAAAGTCACGATGATAAGACCTTCGATATCTCACTGGATCACTGGTCCATCACATACAAGGCTCGCATCGTACAGAATAGTGCCAGTAGTCGCAACAATCAACTACCTGCCGATCAGTTATCGAAAGTTATTGATGGTCTACAACCAGATACAGATACACAGTATGTGGCTACTATGGATACGAAAAAGAATGATACAGTCGCTTCAAATGAAGTCTGCGTAACCTTCCGTACACCAGTAGCGAAAGTCGCAGTACCAAGTTACAGTGACCCTCGTCAATATGTTGAATGGGGTAACGCAAATGGTATCACAATCAACCGTGCTGTCGGAGATACTATCGCATCCATGAGTGGTAGAGTTCAGGATGTGCACGTGATAGTAATGGTAATAGCGTAATTGGTGAGAAAGTCAAGAAAGGCTCTACTGTTACAGTTCATATTTACTTCTAAAGTCTTCTTCGAAGACTTTTTCTGTGCATTCAATTTGCAAAATATTCTGCCCTATAATCTTCCACAGATAAAGAAGTTGTCAACAATACATTTCATTTATCAAAGAGAAAGAAAAAGGAGGTTTTCATATTGAGCTATAGAATTGAATACACAGCAAACAGCAACGGTAGTACAGTCATTGAATACGCAGATGCCAGCAGACAAGCTGAACTAGTCCGTGAAGCTGAATCCGGTACAATCAATATTATTAACGAGTACTCGCTATGAATCTTGTCAGAAGTCTCTGCATAATGCTAAACAAATACTCTAAAAGAGAAAATATAAAAGCGATTCTTCACTGTGAAGAATCGTTTTATTATCCAAGTGCTACATCTAGAATCATCATTGTCACAAAGCCTAATGAGAATACGACAGTTCCAATGTTTGTATGTTTTCCTTCCGACATCTCAGGGAATTAACTCCTTTCCCACAACAACATACATCATCGCACCTGCCGCAAAACTCAAGAAGTATGGAAGTAATGGTACGACCTGTATCGCTAAATAAGATGGTAATGATTGAACCAATTGGTTCTACCAAACCCAGATAAGACTCCATACATGAAGGTCTTCCACTTTTTGGCATTCTCTCAGCTCTAAGTGGCATTGATACAATCGCACCTTCTGGGAAGTTTTGAATCTGCGATACCAAGTGCTAAGGCTAGTGCACCAAAGTATGTAATAGAACTATTTCCATTTAACCAACCCGCATAGACAACACCGACTGCCATTCCTTCTGGAATATTATGTAGTGTGACCGCCAGAATCAGTTTCATTGAGCGTGATAAACGATTCTCTTTTGGACCTTCTTCAGTGTTGTCCATGTGCATATGTGGTGTTACTTCATCTAAGAATAACAAGAAACCCACTCCTCACCAAAAAGCCGATTGCGGCAGGAAGAAAGGATAACTTTCCAAGTGAAGAAGATTGTTCTAAAGCAGGAACTAATAAACTCCAAAACGATGCGGCTACCATGACACCTGCTGCAAATCCAGTTAACCCCTTTCTGCAGTTTCTCACTCATCTTATCTTTTTAAGACAAATACCATTGCGGCACCTAAAGATGTGCCAATAAATGGTATTAATATACCGATTGTTGTACTAATAACATATAATCCTCTTTCCTCAAATTACACGGAATTATAACACCAATCAATATTTCACGTGATCCATATGCCCAATTGTTCCATTGATTGTTTCAAGATATGTATGTCCACGATAGATAAACTTACGACAATTTTTCATCAATATCCTTTATGAGGATAGTGGTAATTCTGCAGATGTTAACCCCTGTCTTCTCTAAACAACGTGCATAGATTCCTCATAGTCTAAGCCATAGGAAAGATCATTCCATACTCTCATGAAGAAGTTGATCAATATCTCTCTCCTCTAACTCTTTCAATAATAGGATTGTTCTCAATCTTTGTATGCCTTCTTGTTGTATATCGTAATCATATTCATACAACATCTCAATTTCTTCGACCGTAGGAAGATAATACTCAAAGCGTTTTTGAGACTTTCGATACTCCTTCAACATGGAGGTTTAAAAGTGAGCGCAATAAACTTGGTTCTCCTTTATTGCGATCTGCACCTCTCCTACTGGAAGTTGTTGTAAAAAGAGCTTGATATCAACATCTTCCACAAAGCAATCTTTAACAAGAGTACCTTACAAAACTGTTCAATAGAACACTCACCCCAATAGTGCGTTAACACCTGTTGACACTGTAATAACCACACTTTCTGTAAACGTTGTTGTTGGAAGGTTGAATCATTTTGACAGCGCAAAAAGATATCTTTACTTCTTCCACAACAAAGAGTTCTTCTCCTTCAAATGCAATCAAATCATAATCCAATAAGCGCTCCTAAACGTAGATTATCTTCTTCTCTAACTTCCTCATCTCTAAATACTTGCATGAATACCGATACGTCTCATCATCTAATATAGAAAGTCGATTTTTCGATATGATGATGCAAGAGAATGGTTTCGACCATCTTTTCATATAGTTCTTCCATTGCGATTTTATTTGCGGCTTGGATTCCTAAATCTCTAGCATAAAAATATAATGATTGTTTCGTCGTACTGACGTAATACGTCTTTTAGTTTCATATGTTCTCCCATGTATACAAAAGGATACCTCATCGGTATCCCCTTATGTAAATGTGATTATTTAGCGTTGTCTGCTGCACTTTTGTCCAGAAATTCTACCGAATACTACAAAAGTCAGCTACTGCATTACCACCTAAGCGAGTTAGCACCGTGAACACCACCAGTTACTTCACCAGCAGCGTATAATCCAGAGATAGCTTCTCCCTTTTCATTTTAATACTTCTGCCTTTAGGATTGATTACGATACCACCCATTGTATGGTGAACCGCTGGTGTAATCTTAATTGCATAGTATGGAGCTGTCGTCAATGGATTTTGCGAAACTTGTACGACCAAATTCTGCGTCACTCTTAGCTTCTACTGCTTGGTTCCAAGTGTTCATTGTGCTTGTAAATGTAGCTTCATCAACACCCATAGCCTTTGCGAGTTCTTCATATGTAGCACCTGTTACTGTGTAACCAGACTTGATATAACCTGCGATAACTGCGGACTTATCAACCATTGCACGGTCAACAACTAACCATGCGCTCTTATCTGTTTGTTCGATGATTGCAGCAGATACCTTATCACGTGTAGAAACTTCATCGTAGAATCTCTTACCTTCAGCGTTAACTAAGATAGCACCATCTCCACGAAGACCTTCTGTGATTAGGTGTGCATTACCATCTTCTTCGATATGTACTGTTGGGTGAATCTGAATCTGATCCATATCCACTGTAGCAGCACCTAGCTGCTGTAGCCATATCAATACCTTTGACCCTGTGCACCTTCTGCATTTGTTGTCGCAAAGCCCTTTTAATTCTGGCTTGTACTTTTTCAACCATTTCAGCGTTAGCACCGAACCACCAGTTGCGATAACAACTGACTTCGCATTAATTGCTGACCTTATGACCATCCTTACCTGTACCCTTGATCACCAACTGCCTTACCATCCTTCATGATGATTTCGTTCGCTGTTGTATCAAATAAGAACTGTACATTACGATCTTGTAGGTTCTTTTCTAAAAATAGGAACAATGTATGCACCAACAGCAGTTACCTTGCCATCAGCGTTTACTGGACGGTGGATTCTCTTAACAGAAGCACCACCAATACGCCCAACATTCTTAACTTCAGCACCGATAGATGCTAACCACTCGATAGCATCTGCAGAATTTTTCTGCAAAGAGCCTTAACGAGTTCTGGGTTATTCTTTACCCTTACCACCAATCATTGTATCTAATTCCATTAATTCAACAGAATCGAAAATAGCCCTGTGGGTTTGCTTGGTATGCATCCCATTGTGACTTAACTGTAGCTGCTAATGCTGTGATTGTTTCATTATTCTGCGAACTTCTCTGCAGCAGTCGCTAATGTCTTTTCAACACCTGCAGCTTCTTTAAATTCATTCTTATCTTGGTATGGTGTCTTAGCACATTCATACCACCAGTTGAGCGTACAGAGTTACCACCAGCAATTGGTTGGCTTTCTACTACGATAACTTTCTTGCCTGCATCTGTCGCAGTAATAGCAGCTGTCATACCAGCTCCACCTGCACCAACTACAACAACGTCTACTGTTTCTTCAATATCCTTTGCCTTTTGTTGTGCTTGTATTCTTACTTACTAAGTCAGATGGTTCTAGTCCTGCTTGTTTTCAAAGCTGCTGTAGCTGCCTCGATGATTGCCTTAGATGTCTGTGTAGCACCTGATACCCCATCAACATCTAATGAGTTAGCTGACGACGATTGCACCTGCATTGTCTCTGCTGCTTTTGAACCAATCCCATTTGTTTCGTGAGACGCATCAACCTCTACCTTAGTGATTGTCTTGTCTTTTGATTGTTAAAGCAACTTTAACTGGTTTTCCTTGTCATGTCCATATGCTTCACCAGTATATGTTTTTCCTGCTGAGCATCCTACAAGTGACAAAAGCCATTGTTGACACTAGCTAATAATGCTGTTAACTTTTTTCATTTTCCTCCCTGTTATAGAGTTATACCTCATAAGCCATACCATTTAACATTTCAATGCTTCAGTTACAACCACCCTTACAAGTCCCATTTCTACCAGTTTGAATTCAAAAATGATAGGTTTCCCTATCATCAAAAATATGTATTATGCAACTTTCTCAATTACAGAACGATCTTTTACCCCAGAAGAATAATGTAACTGTTCGAGCCTGTATGCACTAATAACCGGTCCAATATTAAAAATCGTAATCTTCCCTTTTTGTATTTGGAAACTTTTTCTTCAACCAACTCTTTTTACTGCATTCGCATCCTCTAAACAATTACTGTGAGAGATAAAGACTTTCCAATGATAATCATGAGCCGTTCTCGGCGTATTCTTCCATCTTTTTCTACGATGGCACGTATTACTTTTTCTTACCATGAACTTTCTGACGTACAACAAGTTTCCCTTCTGAATCTACCTGCATTAAGGACAAATTCGCAACATATTACCAATGGTTCCTGCAGTCTTTGAGATTCTTCCACCACGGATAAAAAGAGTTAAATCACCTGAGAAAAACCATGCATGACATTCTAATTTTGTCGTGCTTCAATCCACTCATGAAGTGTATCAATATCCATGCCAGATTCCTGAAGTTCCCTAGCCTTTTCTACAAGTAATCAAAAACCTGAAGGCGTTCTTAGAATCCACAACATAGATTTTTACGTTCTGGATATTTTTCGCGCATTGCTTCTGCCGCCATGCGTGCAGAGTTATAAAGTACCAGAGATTCCAGAAGATAATGTAAAGTGCAATAAATCATTTCCTTCTTTTAAAATACTCTCAAAAATTCCTCACTAACCAACTTGGTTCATCTGCGAAAGTACGTGTCATTGCGCCATCTACCATTGCTTGATAGAAGTCACTAGCAGATACAGATTCAAATAAGTCATCTGTATAGGTAGTATCTGCCAGTTCATATTCAAAACATAAATATGGAATATTACGTTCTTCAAAAATATTTTTTTATTTAAATCAGCTGGTGAACAAGCTGATATAACATATGGTCTCATCATTTCTCCTCCTTTTTAAAATAGAGATTGAAGGTTATTTTGTTTTGGGTGGTGTTAAGTTCTTTTTGTTTTTCATGACATCCATTCACGAATGGGCAACGATAACATTCGGGATTACGCGCATGACAAAAGATATCGGTAAAGAATATCATCTGATGATGGGTTTAATCCAACGATCACGTGGAATTTTTCCGCATTAGTTTTGCGTTCAATCTTTTCCACATCATCCTTTTGGTAACAAAGCCCAAAGCCTTCTAGAAATACGCGCAACGTGTGTATCTACCGCAATACTTGGAATATTAAAACATTCAGCCATAATGACATTTGCACACTTTCTACCAATACCGGGTGAGTTGTTAACTCTTCCATTGTATGTAGCACTTCTCCATGGAACTGTTCTACAACACCTTGCGCAAAACCAACAATTTGTTTTTGCCTTATTACGATATAACCCAGAGATGCGATATATTTCTCAACATCTTTCGTTGGTGCCTTGGCTAATTCATATGGGGATGGATATGCCTTACAAACAATGCAGGCGTTACTCGATTGACGGATACAGTCTGTTGTATATGCAGAAAAAATTACGCAACAGATAATTCATAGGGATTACGATGTGTCAATTCGATGTGCATTTGGATGTAATTTCTGTAGATGTTCCAAAATAAATGGTACTGATAAACGTTCCATTATTTCTTCTCCGATCCTACAGAATCTGCAGTAATTTTTCTGTTTCCAATCAGATAAAATCTTTCGATATAGCCTAGGTTTAAATGTTGGTAAAGCACTTGCTTCACGCAGTGCCGCAATAATCAAACGTTTATCTGTTACCTTATTCCAATCACTAATTTTCTGCATTTCATTTTGGCTTAATGTTCTACCAAATTCAGTCTCAAAAGTATCAATCAGTGAACGATCTAGGATATTTTCAACCCTTGCAACATCCGTTTCAAATAGTCCTGACAAGTCAAAGACAACCGCTCTTGCGGAAAGCCTTAATATCTAAATACTTCTTTGCACAAAGTGCGGATATCACACGATTCAATTCTTCTTCCTGTATTCAGTCTTTTCCTTAGGGCATCCATCGTGATTTCGATATGATTTTGATTCACTCAAAAATCAATGAGGTAAAAACAATGACTAGTTCTGCACTCTCCATGCCAAAGCAAGCCCATCTGATCAAGTATCCAATCTCGATGATTTATATTTTTGTTCATACCACTTCATACAGTTTACCCCCTTATAACTGCTTTAATAACTCTTGGAACGCAAAGATGAGACGTGACTGTAAACTCTGGTTTTATGTCACTGTGAGTTTTCTTCATTGCTAGGATGATACCAACAGGGTGTGAATTCCTGCATGAATTCCACCCACCAATATCACTCGTCAAAGTCTCCAATAATCATTATTTCATTGCGATTTTGTGTTTCAATTCGATCAAACACATAGTCAAAGAATTCAATCTGTGGTTTTCATGTCCAATTTCATCAGAGATAAAAGATACCATCAAAGATTCTTCAATCTTTGCCTTAGCAATCTTCTGTCGTTGTAGTTGTTTTTACACCGTTAGTAACGACATATTGTTTGTATGCTATTGGGTGTAGTTTCTTCACCGTTTCATATGCTTCAGGCATAAAAACTACCGTATCTAATAATCCATTTAAGTACGCTTGATTGAATTCTTTTTACACGGGTGGTTTCAACGACCAATCTTAGTAAAGAACTTTACAAAACGTTCTACGAGTAGTTTATCTTTGTGATTTCTCCTTTTTCGAGTTTGCACCAGTATACATCGTTGATTCCCTCATACATGTATAAAAGCTCATCTGTAATTTCACCATAGCCAAACTTTCTAAATGTATTTTTTAATGAGTTTTCTGCTGCACTTTGAAAATTTAATATCGTACCATCGATATCCCATAGATTGTTTTAATCATATTGGTCTACCACCTTTCGTTTGAAAAGAAGATGTTATAAAAACATCTTCGTGTTTTATTATAGAGTTTCTTGTGGTTGATCAGCCCATGAAAGGCTTCTAAACGATATGTATTTCTAGCATCTTCTGTAAAGATATGTACAACCACTTCATTCATATCAATGGTACCCAAGTCGGTTCCTTTCCCTTCACGAAGACGTACATCAAAGCCATTCTTCGTTAGCTTCTTTTTCTACAAATTCAACGAGGTGAATTTGCGTGTCTAGAGATTTTTGCGGTACAAATGACAGTAATAGTCTGTATATGCATTGACATTGCGGATATCGATTGTCACGATGTTCTCTGCCATTTTTCATCTAATGTATGACGTACTAAATTCAGTAATTCAGACATGTTTTTCCCTCCTTTTCAAGTATATATTTTTTCGCATCCGCAAGGACATACTCCGCCCCTTGCTTAAGATTTCTCTCTGCAATCTTTGTATGCATGGTCACATCATAATGACGACCCGGTTCAATCTTATCTGCGATGTATAGGATATGATCATATGCACTCTTACCATCCCTAAGGGTATGGTGTTCAATTGCTCGTGAGATTTTTCTTATTATAACAACACAGATTCTGCTTTAACCAGATGACTGCAGTATAACTGTGCCATACCGCAGGATCGAGTTTTTAATACTGAAGGTCGAAAGTATGATAGAAGTTGATTTCCTTCTTCATCACTCATTTTCTTTGTGACATCGTGTAATAAACCCATTTGATATGCGGAGTTGTTTATTTAAATGATGAATTTTAGCAAGTTTAAACGCAGTATGCGTCAACACGAACAGAATGTGCTGCACGCTTAGGTTACATTGTGCTTTCGTTACTTCTTCAAAGTAGTAACCATTCTCTAGTAGCATCTTGCGTATTCCTTTTTGCGCTTAAGTAGAAGTATCCATTTCGCACTTCGGTTTCTGTTTCTGATTGCAGTGCGATACATGTATCATCCTGTTTGATATCTACGACATGTAGATATCGATATGGATGCATGCGCATACATAACTTCTTACGCTTGTCATGGTTTAGGATACCATCACCCACAACCGCAAAGTGCAATCGTCTTGCGAGTTTTGTTTTGTGATAAATTTTTAACTGTTGTAACTCATCATCTGTTATTGGATCAAAGGGTGCTGTATATACGATCATGGTAAAACAATCTTTGGTTCCTTTGCTTTCTTATAGAGAACGATTTGTCTTCCTATAACTTGTACAAGTTCAGACTTTGTATGCATACTTAAATCAAATGCTAGTTCTATAAGGTCTGTAGTAACTGTTTTTCAATACCGAAATCTTGATTAACTCTCTTGTACGTAAACCGTTATTTACAGTTTCTACAAGATTATCACTTAAGCCATCTTTTTCCAATCTGGAAAATTGCACGTTCTGTTTGTGCTGAGTCCTCTTAGATACGCTCTTTGTTTTGTTGTTAAACTCATAACATTGCCTTTCTGAATGTCCACTGACACTCTTTGGTACATGTACTGTAATTGTACTGACCTCTCCACTCCACATGCCCATCCTAGTCCATCCAATTACGACGTCTACCTTTGGCATGTCTTTTACGGATTGTATATTTCTTCATTTCTGTTTCAATGGCTGTTGGCACAAATAATGTTCCAACATGTGTATTCCATTTTTCATCTGCGTAGTTGCCGTTGGTACGATGAACGTTGAGACGATCACTTGGATACCATACAGCAGCTTGCATGATGACAGCTGAGATAAATCTAGGGCGTGCTAAAGCCTCCTATAAAGAGCTTTGTTCACCACGTAATTGGAATACCTGTGGTTTCACATTCTTGCTTGGCATGATTGTCTTTAAATCTGCCTCGCTCACTTCCATTAACATACTATTACCAATTTCGATGCACGGTGTATCGATGAGGTATATCCATCAATTTCCAGCTCATTGAAATCTGGGGTGGTACCCGGATATCTAGAAGCGGTAAAAACCTGTCTAGACATCAAGTTTATTGATTAAAGTACTCTTACCAGAGTTAGCCTACCCATTACAACAATTTGTCTACCATTTGCAAGTTCATCAACGCATTCTTTAATTTCTTCGACACCCATCTTTTTCTTCTTTGGACGCAAGAATTAACCGTTCAATGCGAATACCCAAATCTTTGAGTCGTCCAAAGACAAAATGTGCAATCTTCTCTTCTCCACAAGATGCAGGCAATAAGTCTCTCTTAGTCGCAATCATTACAATATCTTTATCGGCAAGTTTGCGATTAATCCCATTAATAATTCCTGCTTCAAAATCATATAGATCAATTACCCAAAGAATTAGTGCATCCATCTTTTTGCGATACGGTCGATGAGCCGCATCAGGGATCGATACCTGTCTTCATAGAGATTGTTAAATCATCCCGTAGTGAATCAAACGAAAACATCTTTGACAATATTCTGCGTCCGCTTTTTGGACTATAACCAATCGCTTTTGAATCAGTTGTCTGTAATACTGCACCGCAACCTTTACATACTGTCATGATCAGCCTTCCTTTTCATCAAATAAACTCAAACGTTCTACATCTTCATGTACTTCGTTATCTGCGTTTGTTGGTATATCAATGATACGACATCTCATCGATACCGCGGTATAGATTCCATCCATCTTTCAAAAACAAGTGGCGAACCAAATCCACTTTCACGTGGTTTGAGATGGCACACTTCAGATACTACCATACTTGTCTTTCTGGATCGCGAAGATTAACTCTTCTCCTGCGCTAACTGCTTTAGCAAGTGTTACGATACTTGGGTTTGTCTTTAGAACGTTTACAAATGAGATTACCCTTCATCGGACGATTACCAAAGACAATTTTCTTCCGTATGAACACGCTTCATCTGACCAACGTTTGTCATATAGAGCACAGCTGGATCTTCTGCGTTCATCACACAACCCCAAGCAAGAGCATCCCCCTTACCAAGGTTCATTGCCTTAACACCCTTAGACTTAACACCTGTGGCTGGAATATCTTCAATCGCAAAGCGATAAGAATAACCATCTTTACTTACCATCAAAATCTGTTGGTTACTATAGGCGATAAAGGCATTGATCACTCTGCATCCTTACCAGGTTCATCGCAGTCATAACTTTATTGTTACGCTCTACTTGCCAGTTATTCACTGGAGTCTTCTTGATTTGTCCAGCAGAACTTACAGTCACAATCCATGCATACGTATCAAAAACTCTTGATGAGAATTGCATTCTTGATCTTATCTTCACCATCGATACGTACAACTTTATTTAGATGCATACCGACATCTTTCCATTTGCCTTCGTCAATTTGCCAAACTGGAATAGATGCGTATATTACCTTTGGATGTAAATAGTACGTGTATCGAGTGTATCCGCACTCTGTTGTGCCAATGAGTACATCTCCATCTTTGATGGCTGTTTCTTGATCACCGACTGCGTTATAGCTACGCATCGACACACGTTTGAGATAACCATCACGACTGACAGTTACCACAACACGTTCATTTGCGATCATCGCAGTCTTATCATAGTTGATTTCTTCAACTTCAGCTTCAATACGTGTGCGACGTTCTTGACCATACTCTTTCTTCACATTTCGTAATTCCTTGATAATTACGGAATGCAATACATCTCATTTTTCAATGATTGCTTTTGTCTCTCTTCAATCTGATTGACAAGTTCCGCAAACTCTTCGCGTAATGTAATAATATCCGTATTGGATAAACGATATAGACGTAAAGGAAACGATAGCTTCAGACTGTGGTTCATCAAAGCCAAATTCATTCATCAAGTTGCGTTTCGCATCACCCTTATCTTGCGAAGCTGAATAATACGAATCACTTCATCTAAGATTGAAACAGCCTTCATCAAACCTTCAATGATATGACAACGGGCTTCCATCTTATCTAACTCATAGCGAGAACGACGTAATACGACTTCCTTACGGAATGCGATAAACGCATCTAAGTCAAGTAAACCTACTTGGACAGGACGCTATCAATGATTGCGACGTTATGTAATTATAGTAGACCTGTAGGTCTGTATTCTTATAGAAATAATTGAGAATCATATTGGCGTCAATATCCTTACGAACATCAACGACAATACGTAACCCTTCACGGTCAGATTCATCACGTACATCTAAGATACCATCGATATCTTTCGAAAACACGGATTTCATCCATCTTCTTAACAAGCTGTCCTTTGACAACTTCATAAGAATTTCTGTAATAATGATTTGTTGGCAAGATTTCTCCTCATGAATTTCACATTTAGAACGCACAACAATTCTACCTTTACCTGTTGTAAAGGCATCAAGGATACCTGCCTCACCTTGTACGATACCGCCAGTTGGAAAGTCAGGTCCCGTTAAAAAATATCCATCACGTCTGTTAAAGCACTCTCTGGATTTTTGAATACGATAGATTGTCGCATCAACCACTTCATTTTAAGTTATGTGGTGGCATGTTTGTGGCATAACCTGCCGCAATACCTGTCGCACCATTCACTAGCATGACTGGAAACGGTACAGGTAGTACTGTTGGTTCATGTTCTGTGTCATCAAAGTTCCGGTGCCATTTCAACGGTATTCTTATCCAAGTCTTCTTCCATGACTTGTGTAACCTTGGCAAGTCTGGCTTCGGTATAACGCATCGCAGCAGCTGGGTCATCATCAATAGAACCGTTATTACCATGCATGTCAATGAGTGGTAAACGTACCTTCAGTCTTGGGACATACGTACCATCGCATCATATACAGAAGTATCACCATGTGGGTGATAGTTACCGATTACAAGACCGACTGTCTTAGCAGACTTGCGGTATGCATGGTCCCATGTATTTCCATCATGGTACATCGCATATAAAATTCTACGTTGTACAGGCTTTTAAACCATCACGCGCATCTGGCAATGCACGCTCTTGAATAATATATTTGGCATATCTACCAAAGCCAGCTCCCATAATATCTTCGAGTAGCTCTGGTCTATATTTTGTATTGTCAACGATTGTCTTCTTCTTAACCATTAGCCCTCCAAGTCAAATGTATCTTCTAATGTAAATGAAACGTTATCTTCAATCCACTTACGACGTAATTCTGCTTTATCTCCATGAGTACAGTCACACGACGTTCAGCCTTTACACCATCACTGATACCCACTTTTAATCAATGTACGTTGGGATGGGTCCATTGTTGTCTCCCATAACTGCGTAGCGTTCATTTCACCTAAACCCTTATAGCGTTGAATTTCCACTTTACCAAGTTTACGACGTAAAGCATCTAATTCTTGATCACTGTAGACATATTCTGTCGTCTTACCCTTTGTCACTTTATAGAGTGGAGGTAAGGCGATATATACCATTCCCTGCTCTAACAGTGGACGCATGTGGCGATAGAAGAATGTTAGTAATAAAATCTGAATATGAGATCCATCATCATCCGCATCGGTCATGATGATAACTTTGCCATAATTCGATTCCTTGTAGTCAAAGTCAGGACCAACACCTGCGCCTAAAGTATAAATAGAGTGTATTTAACTCTTCATTCTTTTCAATATCGGCAAGTGTCACATTTCTCAGTGTTTAATACCTTACCACGTAGTGCTAAGATTGTGATAGTGAGAATCCCTACCTTGTTTTGCGGAACCTCCGGCAGAATCACCTTCGACTAAGAATAACTCTTTCACACGAGCATCCTTTGTCTGTGCAGGTGCTAGCTTACCAGATAATACCTTTTCACCCTTACCAACACGCTTACCCTTACGGATTTCATCTCTTGCCTTGCGTGCAGCGATACGGGCAAGGGATGCCTTCTAACATCTTACGTACTAATGTATCCGATTGATTGCGATTTTCTTCTAACCAGAAGGATAACTTCTCAGAGACAACTGCTTCTACTGCAGTTTTTCGCTTGTGGAGTTCAAAGCTTACTCTTTGTCTGTCCTTCAAACTGTAATAATTCTTCAGGGACAGATACGGAAAAGGGTATGTTGTAAGGCCCTCACGTACATCTCCACCTTCTAGGTTTTTATCCTTGGCCTTTAATAGACCATATTTTTCTTGCATAGTCATTGATTGCTTTGGTAAAGCACCCTTAAAACTCAGCTTCGTGTGTACCACCATCACCAGTGCGAACAAGGTTAACGAAACTGTAAGTATTCTCTTGATAATCATCAGTATATTGGAACGCAGCTTCTACCTGGATACCATTGGCTTCCCACTAAACTTCACAGGGTTCATTAAGACATTGCGATCTTCATGTAAGTATTCTAGAAAGCTGTTAATCCATCTGCGTATAGATATGTTTCTGTTTCATTTTTCTTATTGCGTTTATCGCTACGACCATCGCAATTCCACTTAACAAAGCTTCTTCACGTGCTCTTTCACACAACATCATACTTGTATTCAGTTGTAGAGAAGATACGTGGATCTGGTTTTGAAAACGTACCGTAGAACCAGTACGATTGGTCTTACCTAGATGTTCTAGCTACCAATCTTCTTACCACCATCCACCAAATTCCATACGGACGAGTTCCCCATCATGTGCAACCTCTACAGTTAGCCATTCACTTAACGCATTTTACAACAGAGGCACCTACGCCATGTAAACCACCCGCTGTCTTATAGCCTCCTTCACTAGAGAACTTACCACCAGCATGGAGCACGGTAAAAATAACCTGCAATGTATTCACACCGCTGGCATGTTGACCGATAGGCATACCACGACCTTCGTCCTGAACAGTGACACTACTCATCTGCCTCTAACGTAATTTTGGATTTTCTTACCATAACCGTTTAACGCTTCATCGATGGAATTGTCAACGATTTCCCAAATCAGATAATTGCAATCCTCTTGTATCGAGTAGAGCCGATATACATACGAGGACGCTTTCTAACTGCCTCTAAACCTTCTAAAATTTGAATACTGTTATCATCATATCTATTCGCCATGCAAAAAACTCCTAATAACCTATGTATTTATATCATAATTAGGGTCACTTTAATATCCTTGTCCTACGACAATCTACACGTTCATTTTACTTGATTTTTGTCACAACCAAAGGGTTTTTAAATCAATTTGATTTTTATATCTAAAATACTGATGTGGTAATATATCAACAGAGGGATTTAATCTATGCTAAATTTCATTAGCGTTATTATATTAAGTTATTTATTTGGATCAATTCCATGGTCACTTGTCATTGGAAAAGTGTTCTTCCATAAGGATATCCGTACCGAGGTTCAGGTAACCTTGGTGGTACCAATGCAGGTCACGTATTAGGTAGAGAAAGTTGGTATCATCGTCATTGTCCTAGATGCACTCAAAGCATTCTTCTCAATGTTACTAGCTAGCTACATCGTAAAGGATGCCATAATTTACTCAGGACTAGCTTGTTGTATTGGACACTGCTTCCCAATCTTTGCACAGTTTAAGGGGTGGTAAAAGCAGTTGCGACTTCCTTCGGTTTCTTCTTAGGGTATCGCTACATTTATCAATCACCAATACTTCTTTCAGTTCTTCTTACCACTCCTTGTATTCTTGGTAAGTCTCTATCTTTGTCGTATGGTTTCCTTATCCAGTATGATTGGCTTAGGTTCTAGTATTCTCATCAGTTTCTTAATTGGAAATCCACTATCAATTACACTTTCCATCTTTGTATTATGGTTTGTTTGTAGTATATCGTCATCACGCAAATATCGAACGTATCAAAAAAATGGTACAGAGAGTAAAATCAAATGGATGGGTAAATCACTATGGGAAAAATAGAAAAAAATTCACATTACCAATCGAGCCTTTACACCAAAGTCCTCGCAAAGTCTGGGTATATCTACCAGATAGTTATGATACAAAGTAAAAGAAGTATCCTGTTTTATATATGTTTGATGGTCACAACCTCTTCTACAATAAAACAGCTACTTATAGTAAATGTTGGGGTATCAAGAAATATTTAGATAAGCAGAAACTAGATATCGTCATTATTGGTCAAGATTGTAATCACACATCGGTGATGAGCGCCTCGATGAATACTGCCCATTCACCGCAGAAAAAGACTTTCGCAGGAATTCAAATTCAATCCTGTGGACAGATTACTGGTAAGTGGTTTTATCGAAACACTCTTACCATACTGTCAAAAGCGTTATCGCATTCACACAGACCGCAAGCATGTAGGTATCGCTGGTTCTTCCATGGGTGGAATCATGTCCGAGTTTATAATCAGTGAGTATAACGATTATTTCTCAAAAGCAGGTTGTGTATCTCCTGCCAATATCTTTAACTACCATGTACTATGTAATCACATTCAAAGAAGAAGTTTAAAAGAAACTCGTATTTATCTTGATTTTGGTTCTGATGAAGGCGCACAAAGAAAGGCCTTGTAAGAGGTTAGATATGTTATTGAATATCAATCATCTCTTTACCCAAGGTGGTTGCGTTACTTATCCAAATCTTGTAGTAAATGGTACACACAGCGAAGAATCTTGGGAAGGTATTTTCCCGATCATGTTGGAATTCTTATTCCCAGAATTATACAAAAAGAAAAAGTCATAAAAAGCCACAATCAACCAAGATTGCGGCTTTTTGTTTAACAATCACTATCTTCAAATCATACAATCAAACCCTGATCTGATACATAGTATGAACACACAATGGTACATGGAATAATATCAACCTTCGCTTCTGGGAAAGACTGTAGAATTAAATTCTTAATATCATTTGCCATAGATTCATTATTGCAGTGAGCAATATGAACTTTCTTTCCGTTATAACGCTGTGCAATCATCTCCTCGAAAAATCTTATTTGTGGCCTTCTTTTCACCACGACACTTATGCAAGATTTCAAGTGTACCTTGATCAGATGCCTTACCGACACAACGAATACCCAATAATCCAGATAATTTCGCAATTGCCGGACTCACACGACCATTACGCGCTAAATTGTCTAAGTTTGCGATATTAAATAATAAATGTGTATGTTTCTTATATTCATTAATTGCATCACAGATTTCACTAAAGCTTAATCCCTGTGCAATTAATTCCTTTAACTTTTCGATAATCAATAGAATTTCCGGTCCTACGGATAATGAGTCAATGACGTAGATATTCGCTTCTGGATGTTCTTCCAAGAAGAGTGATCTACCCTGCATCGCTGCAGAATAACAACCGGATAATCCACCTGTAACCGTTACCGCAAAAATCGTATCGGCACCATCAAATGAACTTGCCCACTCATAGGCATTTGGACATGAAGTGGATGTTTTTCCCTTCGTATGTTTGAGTACGGATAAGAAACGCTCTACATTCAGTGCGTTCATCGTCGAAGAACTCTCCCTCATTCATAACAACTTTTAGAGGAACCGTTCTATAGTCAATATCTTCCATGTGAAATACGTTAGAAGATGAATCTGATACAATTCTATACTTCATCGCGACCTCCTGCTTTTTAAGCTACATGCATTATAAATATTCATTTCTTTCTACGCAAAGCAATTCACGAATGTTTCACGCAAACAGAAAAAGTCGGTACAATTCACCGACTTTTTGTAACAAATCACAAAGTGATTATGCTTGTTTCTGCTTTGGTTTTTCTTGTTGTTTTTGCAAGAATACCAGCCGCCTTTAAGACTTCATCTACCTGCTCAACTGGAATGATCGTTAACTTTTTCTTTCACTTCTGGTGCGATATCCTTTAGGTCATCTTCATTCTCTTTTGGAATATAAACCGTCTTAACACCAGCTCTAGCAGCCGCCATCAGTTTTTCAGGCAAACCACCAATTGGCATCACACCACCACGTAAGGATACCTCTCCTGTCATCGCAATTAATGGGGAAACCTTCTTCTTGGTAATCAGTGAAGCCAAAGCAGTTGTTAAAGTAATGCCTGCAGAAGGTCCATCTTTTTAACAGCACCTTGTGGAACATGGATATGAATATCATGCGCTCTTTAGAATCTTATCTGCTTTGGGAATTTTCGACTTCACAAGAGATAATGCAATCCGTACAGATTCCTTCATCACATCCCCAAGCTGTCCAGTCACAATTAACTGTCCACTCCCTTTGTTAGTAGGGTTTCGATAAACAAAATCTCTCCACCACTTGCAGTCCATGCAAGACCGGTTACGATACCGGATTCTTTTGAACTATGAGTTTTTCATGGTGAAGTGGTTTCATATCTAGCAGTGTTGGGAAATCACTTGCCTGAATCACAATCTTTTCTTGATGACCTCTTGCAAGTTTCACAGCGATAGCACGGCATACAGAATCAATTCTCTTCTTGAGTCCACGTACACCACCCTCCATCGTATAGTCCACAATCATAGAACGTACCGCATCTTCACTAAACTCTAACTGTTCACTTGGTATACCCATTTTTCTCAACTGCTTTAGGAATTAAATGTCGTTGGGCAATCTGGTACTTTTCACTTGCTGTATAACCTTGCAAGTCAATCACTTCCATACGGTTTAGTAAAGGTTCAGGGATAGAATCCAATGTATTTGCGGTACAGATAAAGAGTACATCCGAAAGATCATATGGAACATTCATGTAATGGTCCGTAAAGGTATTGTTTTGTTCAGGGATCAAGAACTTCTAAAAGTGCACTTGCAGGATCACCATTGTAAGACATACTCAACTTATCGATTTCATCGAGTACCATTACCGGATTAGATGTGCCAGCTTTCTGAATACCATCCATAATTCTTCCCGGCATTTGCACCAATATAAGTACGACGATGACCACGAATATCTGCTTCATCACGCACTCCACCCAGCGCAACACGTACATATTTACGTTTGAGCGCATTTGCGATGGAGCGACCAATACTTGTCTTACCAGTACCTGGAGCACCAACAAATAAAAGAATTGAACCAGACTGACGCTTATTAAGATCCATTACCGCAATCTGTTGTAAGATACGCTCTTTTACTTTCTTTAGACCGTAGTGATCTTCATCCAAAAATCTTCTCCGCAGCTTGAAAGTCAATCTTCTTTGTACGTTCTTTCTTCCAACTGATACTTGTTAAAAAAATCTAGATAGTTGTAAAGATTACCATACTCTGGAGAGTTACTACCTTCTTGTTTTAGACGGCTTAAAACCTTATCCGCTTCACGACGAGCAGTTTCATTCATGCCAGATGATTGAATCTTCATCTCCATCTTACGAATATCTGTAACATTCTCTGGATGCATGTCATCCAGTTCCTTTTGAAGATATTCGATTTGTTTCTTGATAGCCATCTCACGATAAGCTTTCTTATTATCATTTTCTTGTGCAGCGGAAGCTTCGTTAGTTACGTCCGTCATCTCTGTATATTCGTAGATATACTGTTCAATCTTATTTAATAGATTTGAGCGAAGATTTTCTTCAAGTAATGCATACTTTTCTTCATCCGTAATGTTTAACCACTGTGCCATGGCACTGATGATATCCTCCATCCCCTTTAATTGAGAGATGAAATTACGTGCACCCAGAGCCCATTGATAGTTCGCAGTTGCCTTCCACAAGTGCACTCTTAAGTTGGTCAACCCGCTTCTTTTCATCCATTGGATCTAAGTCATTTGACATCGGTTTACGGATGATAGACAAAAACTTCTAGGGTTTTATCACTATGTACAACGATGTCTTCAATATTGATACGTGATTCTGTCTTAATTACCACAAAACCACTATTACTAACTTCTGTAATAGTTCCTGATACGCTTAATGGATAAAAATTTTTCAGGTCGAAATTCATCTGTAGATAAAGCCTTCTTTTCAATCGCAAAGATAATGCGATCACCTACAGCAGGTTCCTGTCCAGTTGCGTTTTTATAGCTATCACTGGTCAGGTAAATATTTGTGTCTGGTAATAATACCGTGTTATAAATCGGAATGATAATTGCCATTGTTGTATACCTCCTTATAAGTATAGAGGTATTTTAGCACTTAATAATAAAGAGTGCTAATATTTAGCACTCAGATATTTTATTCCATTGTTTCAAGATAACGAACTACTTTCCCACTTGCCTTTTGCATACTCAATTTCTGACTTTGTACTAGAGCCGATATAACCACCAACATTGATAACAAAAATTTCATCAGCCATATCAATTTTACGTTTATGCATATCATCCAACATCTCTTTTGTCTTTGTTAGAGTACCCTCATCCATATTTTCCCAAACTTCATTATCGCCACTATGGCTGAATAATCCAACGTTAATTACAATGTTTCCAGCAAGTGTCAAATCTTTCTGCGCTTTCATGAATTCGTCTTTAAAGCGTGTGCTACCACAAAGCGTAATTACTTTGTATTTTCCTTGCATTATTTTTCTCCTTTTGATAATCAGTCTTTACCAATCGAATTAAAGTATTGTTGGAGCTTGGCTTCATAAGCTACATCTGAGAAGTGATATAGTCTTTCATTCTTAATCGCATCAGGTAGATATTGTTGTTTTACATAGTGATTTTGGATAATCATGTGCATATTGATACCCTACACCATTGCCTAACTTCTCTGAACCTGCGTAATGAGCATCCTTTAGATGTGGTGGAATCGGAAGATTACCTGTTTTTCAACCAGATCCATTGCCATAAAAATACCATTTGATGATGCATTAGATTTAGGAGCATTGGCAACATAAGTAGCCGCATTTGCGAGTATGATGGCTCCTTCTGGCATTCCTACCCTTTCAACGGCCAACGCCGCATCAACCGCAATCTGTAACGCTCTTGGATCTGCATTACCACATTCTTCTGCTGCCGCAATCATAATTCTACGAGAGATAAAACGAACATCCTCTCCCGCCGTCAACATGCGTGCAAGGTAGTAGAGTGTGGCATCTGGATCAGAACCGCGCATCGATTTAATAAACGCAGAAATCGTATCATAATGGTTATCTCCATCCTTGTCATAACGGATTGCCTTCTTTTGAATACACTCCTCCACAACAGACAAGGTAATATGAATATAGCCATCGTCACTGCGATCTGTTGTAAGATCTGCAAGTTCTAACGCATTTAACGCGGCACGTGCATCTCCATCACAAATCTCTGCTAAAAATTCAGCAGCTTCCTCATCTAAGATAACATTGTCTTTGCCGATACCCTTTATCGCATCTTCTGCAGCACGCTTTAAAAAGAGTCACAATGTTCTCTTTTTGTTAGTGACTTTAACTGGAAGATACGAGAACGTGAAATCAATGCTTGATTCACTTCAAAATATGGATTCTCTGTAGTCGCACCAATCAAAATAATAGTGCCATCTTCAACATAAGGTAGTAGATAATCCTGTTGTCCTTTATTAAATCGATGAATCTCATCGATAAATAAGATTGTTTTCTTTTGATACATCGACATCAAATCCATCGCATGTGTAATTACCTTTTCAAGATCTTTCTTACCTGCAATTGTCGCATTGACTTGTTGAAAAATCAGCAGAGGTACTATTCGCAATCACTTGTGCAAGTGTAGTCTTACCCGTTCCTGGAGGGCCATAAAAAGATTAATGATCCAAGCTTATCCGCTTTAATTGCACGATATAACAATTTATCTTTTGCCAATGATATGTTCCTGCCCTACAACTTCCTCTAACGTAGAAGGTCTCATACGTGCCGCTAAAGGCTCTTCTTTTTCTTTGTCTCTTCGCTTGCATACCCAAATAAATCCATAGAAACCCCCTTTATCTACTCCATATTATACTTGTAATTACTTCATTCAGAAGAAAAAGCTCCTTATGGGAGCTTTCACTCATGATTTTCTTCTGGTACTTTGATGATACATCCAAAAGATACAGAAACAAGTTATGAATAAAGAGATAATCACAAGCTGTAATATTTCAGGGAATCACTACTCTTAAGCCAATGACAACCGCAGAGAATAAGATACCCAAAACTAATGATAGTTTATAATTTTCAATTTGATATAAAAATGTTTCTTCTAACACAAATAATATCAACAATAATATTAAAAAGGTATTCTAGGTCAACAGGATTAAAACGATGAAGAAAGGCAGAAAATAATGAATACAGTATATTACTACCAAGCAATGCCAATAGGATACGCTTGATGCGTGGTAATATTTTCTCCTTAATTGAAAAGTGGATAAAGTGAAATATTCTTTAAATCTAACTGCATTTGATACGATAATCCAGCTACATATCCTGTTCCGTATGGAAATAAATCTATCAAGATACTATAACTACGCCCTGCTCCAAGAAAGTAATACAAGCACGGAACAACAATTGCAAAACCTATCAATCCAATTAAAAGTGTACGCTCTGGTAAAATGATAATTTCTTCATATCGATCCCTCTTTTCGAATTTCATGCATACATGCAAGCATAAGAATAACACTAATTACAAAGCAAATTAAATTGCCATACACAATTACTGATTTACTCAATTCAAGCTGATTTCGAATCCATATAAACAATACTGTAAAAATGACGAACCCAATATATCTAATATCATATTATTTGATTTTACTACCGTCATATTTTTTTAAAAATTATGCAAGCAGTAATACAAACAACCTACTGGAGCGACAACAAATAACAAGAACAGTTTTGTAATCATCGTATCAAACCATATCGTACAAGCTAAATATATAAGGAATTGTATTAACATAACTCTCACGTACGCAACAAAGTAATCACTCTTTCGAACTGGCAAAATTTGTAGAATAGGATTCCAATTCTCATCAATCAAAACACTAATAATTTGTACTTGGAATATGAAGAAGAATAACGTTCCAAATAATTCTCTAACATTGTCTGCTGGTATCTGCATGAATGCTAGAAAAGAATAGAAATATCATGAAATTCACCATTATATTTATAAAGTTAAATAAACGATGTCGATACAATGCATATATCCCTTGCATAAAGCCCCCTTCTACCAATCTTTATTAGTTAAGATACGAATGGATGAAAATATACGCTAGCGTATAAAGAACACCTACATATCCCAAAAACTGAACAAATGGATTAATTTCTGTTTTTATATAAATAACTGCAGCAATACCAACCGCAACTAGCAACATATACAAATGCTCAAAAATAATTTCGATGCCACATGTTGATTGGCAAAATAGCAGGAATTGTTAAAGCCTCAACAAACACGATAATATATAGTGCAAACCAATATTGCACTCACCTCTTTATATGGAAAATATGATATGGATAATCCAAGGAATATTATTATATTGAGCATGAACATTTCTAGGAAAAAGAATACTTACTCTTTTCTTTCACATTAATTGGCAACAAGCAGATAACTTTCTTCAACGGTCTCTCATTTTTAGCAAAATCCTAATCAAGTTAAACAAAAATTATCATAAAGATGGCTATAACTATTTGTATTTTTCTTTCAAATTATAAAACAATGTACAAAGTGAAAACAAAATATATAAAAAGAGGATAGATAAATTGTTTCTTTTTATGAATGATTCCAAACTCTAGTAATAATAATAATGCTTTCATATTCTTAGAAATTCCTTTCTAAAATAGATTATATGCTTTGTTAAAAATTATCATTTGTTTTTAGTATACGAATGGATGAGATATAGGTTGTTACAAATAGTGCAACCATAAATATGAGAAAACACACTTCGTGATTTATCATTGTCTTAGTTACAACTGTCCAATAAATTCCTGCAACTGCAAGTACTGATAAAAATATGTTCAAGATAATGTTTGTGCCATTTATAACTCGGTAAAAGCATTTGGAATAAACATGCATTCAAACACAAGAATAAGCTCTAACCAGAACATTTCTGGCATATAGAAATTGCATGCCATTGCACAGTAGATCAACCAACTCATAGCAAGAACCAAATTATTGATGCACAATTCCAAGAAAACTATTAGTAAAAAGATTGAGGTTTAATTGGCAGTAGTCTTATACTATTAGACTTTATGAAATGATTTTTAGAATAATTATTTATAACAACATAAGAGTACAGAAGAAGCGAGTAACTGTTAGGTTGGACATGATTAACGCGGGAAAGTATTCCACCAATAAAAACTCATTAGAAAACATATGATATACGCAAAATATCGCTTATCCTTAATAATTTGTTCATACTCAGCTATCAACAGTGCTTTCATATTCTTAGAAATTCCTTTCTAATGTTGAATGATTATGTTATTTAAATAATACCTTTTACAATACCTACAAAGATTTCTTCTAACATTACTGGATGAAGACCTTCTAGATTTGGAGCGTGTTTACGATCAATTAAAAAGTTTTACTTGGTATGGTGTCTCTTTCTTTGCGACAAGTGCGCCTTCTGGAATATTCGTGATTTCTTCTGGTGCTATGTTTAATATTCCATAGCTAGATAGAATATTATCTTTTTCATCATCGATTATTAGTTCACCTGCATGCATGAATCCAATGTAATCGCACATCTTCTCAAGATCTGTAACGATGTGGGAAGAAATAAGATGTATGATCTTCTTGACGTGTATATTCAATGAGAAGGTCTACGACTTCTGCACGAATTGCAGGATCTAGTGCATTCATTGGTTCATCTAATACTAAGAGTTTTTGCGTTATGACTTAACGCAATCGCAATTACGATACGCATTTTGTTACCTAATGATAGTGTTTCATATTTTTCGTCTTTATCAATTTCAAACTGTTTCAATAGTTTCACAAATTGTTCATGATCCCAATGTTTGTAGATTTTTACTAAAGACTTCTTCAATCTTATCTACCGTTAGGATATTAGAATACCCATATCATTGATTACAAAACCTAGCTGATCTTTGAGTTCTACTTCATTGATAAAAATTATTACTACCTAATACTTCAACATCTCCATAGTTTGGTTGTACAAGTCCTAGGATACAGTTGATAAGTGTTGTTTTACCTGCACCATTTTCACCGAATTAAACCATAGATTGATCCTTCTGAAATCTGTAAAGATACATGATTCAAGCGAAAGTTATCATACTTTTTGTAATATCCTTTACTTCAATTGCATTCATAAAAGATTTTTCCCCAATTATTCATCTTCATCCCAAATGACTTTCATCATTTTTGGCTACTTCCTCTTGTGATAAATTACAGATACGGATAGTTTTTGATTTCTGCTAGATGTTCTTCAATTATGCGAAGATTTTTGTTTCTTGAATGAGGTTGGACATTCTTTCCTGCCACAAAACTTCCTTTGCACGGAGATGGTATAGATATAACCTTCTCGCTCTAGTTCTTCATATGAACGTTTTTGTGGTAATGACACTGATACGTAGATCTTTCGCAAGTGTGCGAATTGAGTGGTAAAGCTTTTCATCTTCAGCTAAGGAACCATTAATAATTTGATCTCGTAATTGATTATAAATTTGGTCGTAAATTGGTTGTCCACTCTGTTGTCAATAATTAGTTTTCGTAATTATCAACCTCCAACCTATCTGTATATATATCAATATACACAGTTAGTATATTTTTCGTCAATAGGGTACAAAAAGAAAGGCGCTCTAAAATTACTTGGGGTTGGGGTACCGCAATGAGAAATCTTGGGGTACCTTTTGATACTTCTTCAGAAAACTTGGGGTACCTTCAAAAATAAAAACCTCTCATGCTATTATCTTTTTGCTGAGAAAGAAAATAACTAGAGAGGAGGCCATAAATAGCTATTGATTATATTATCACATCTGCTTTGAACTTGTCCCATGATCAAGTTCAAAGTCTATCTACATCCACCAATCAAAGATACCTTAAATATTTATCTTCTACTGATAAATAAACATCCTATTTGTCCTTACTGTGGTGCTGATACATCTAGTAAAGGACTTCTAACATATCGTTCAAAACGCAAGACATCGCTGGTCTAAAAACAATTTGTCAATTGAAACGTAGACGGTATAAGTGTCGTGACTGTCATCGCACTTTTAGTGAAGACAATATCTTTACCCTGATGGTATGCACTCCACCTTCTCATGGTCGATCAAATCATGAAAGATCTAGGGTGATATCTCCGTTAACTTAAAGACAATTGCACTAAGAGCGCACGTATCTATTCCTACGGTAGAACTCTATGCTGATAGTTACTTGAGAATTCCAAGGCAGTTCTTACCTGAGTATCTAGGAATTGATGAACTATATTCTGACATGGCGTTAAAAATAGTTCTTACTTATGTGTCATGGTCGATAATAAAGCTCGTGTTCTAAACGAGGTTATACAGTCTCGTTCAAAAAGGGAACTCAGTACTTACTTTGAAAAACATCCCATTAAGTGAGAGACAAAGAGTGAAGATTGTGACCATGGATATGTGCAGCCATACAAAGATGTTGTAAAGAAATATCTGCCCAATGCCATCGTCGCTGTAGATCCTTTCCATGTCATCGAGGCATCTTACATCTGGATTCTCACATCTACGTATCGATATCATGAATCGTTACGAAAAAGGAAATGAGCTTATTATCTTCTTAAAACGCGCATAAATTACTGGAAACTGACTACGACTTAGATAACGAGCCAAAATATAACAGTTTCTTTAGACAGAAGTTAAATTATCGAAATCTGTATGATCAGTTATTGGAGATTGATCCAGTTTTTAACACTTGCCTACCACTTAAAAGAATTATTTCGTAACTTCATTAGAACTGCTAGTTATCCATCTTGCATAAATGAAATTACTTCCATACTAGATGCGTTTATTTCAGCCGATATACCTGCGTACAAAGACTTTTTGACATCTATCACAAACTGGAAAGAAGAGTATCTCAACTCGTTTAGAAGACCGTATGATGACGAAAACAATCGAATGCACTATCAGAGTATATGAATAGTAGATTACGTGTATTGATCAATGTTTCTAATGGTCTTTCAAACTTTCCGAGATTCCGTGCTAGAGCGCTCTACGCATTAAACAGAAAACTATATTACACAATTACGGATCACCTTCAATCTAACAAAAAGAATTGGAAAGAAACGGGGTTCATACAAAAATAATTGCCAATAAAATATTTCTTTCTTAGCACATATAAAGGTAGAAATCGTAGACAAGAGACATTATTCTCATCTACAATTTCTACCTTTTTACACCCATGTAATTTTAAAGCGGATTTTTCTAAAAACCCCAAGTTATTTTACATTAGGAAAAGAAAAAACCGGCACTCTAAAAATCAGTCGGGGTCAGGGGCGACCCTGTAAAATAACTCGGGGTCAAATTTTGACCTCTTTTTAACAACTTGAGGGATACCCTATAAAAATCTCACGGGGTACGCTGTTCATAATAAAAACCCCTATGCTAAAATTCAGTCTTGCAAGTGATTGAAATTAAACATAGGAGGCGCCATATAGCTATAAATGATTTTTATCATATCCACACTTAATGTTAGTGACGATATGATTTTTCGATTGATACACATAAATCATCTGATAAATTACACATCTTAATAAAACTGAATGATACTCATCCTTCCTGTCCCTGTTGTGGAGGTCATACAAAAAGTAAAGGATTATTCTTCATACAGCTATAACCACCTTGACGTTGCAGGATTCCATCCATCATTGATTGGACAAGAAGACGCTATGTCTGTAAAGAATGTAGGAAGTCCTTCTCTGAGCCAAGTCCATTTGGCCCAGAGAACTTCCACCAGTCATACGCAGTACTCAATGCGATTGCCTTAGATCTACACAACGTTCGTATGACATACAGGATATTGCACATAAATACCACGTATCCAATACAATTATGCAAGTATATGCCGATAGTTTCATCCGTGCACCTAGATTAACACTTCCTGAGAACCTTGGTATCGATGAGATATCTTCTTCCATGGCGAAATATGGTGGTTCATACTTGTGCGTATTCGTAGAACAACAATCACAGGACATTAAACGAGATACTTTCCAAACCGTTCGAAAGTAACACTATCGAAACACTTTTGAAATGATTCCACAATCGGAGAGAGACAAGGTAAAGTACGTGACGATCGATATGTGGGAACCTTATAGGGATGTGTGAAAAAGTACCTGAGACATTTGCGAAATAGCAGTAGACCCTTTCCATGTCATCAAACACCTTACAGAGTGCTTTTACACGCATGCGTGTAGGGAATCATGAAACAGTGTGTCTATGATAGTCCCAGTTACTATCTGTTGAAGACCTGGCATAAAGTTATTGGAATCTGATTCATTCAATCTCGATAACGAGCCAAGATACAACTCAAAATTTCGCCAGAAGATGAATTACAGGGACCTTTACAACATGTTGTTGGAGATAAAGTCCTGATTTAAAGCTTGCGTATGAATTAAAGGAACTATATAGAGACTTCAATAAACACTGCTCCTTTGAAGAAGCTAGTATGAAACTTGATTATCTGATTGAGCTATTTGAACACTCAGACTTAGACTGTTATAAAAGAATTCATATCTTTACTGAAACACTGGAAACCAGAAATCATCAACAGTTTTAGAAGACCATATGATGATAGACGACAATCTAATGCGCTAGCTGAAAATATCAATCAGAAACTTCGATTACTGATTGATGTGTCCAATGGATATACAAACCTAGAACGCTTTCGTGCACGTGCACTATACTGCCTAAACGACAAACTATTCTATTGCTTTGACGATATGTCTATATTCCAGAAAACGAGAGCACAAAAAACGTGGCACATATACCAAACATCTCTCTGATACACTAACTAACGATCAATAAACTGATACTATCGATCACTTGCATACACAAAAAGGATGACTACATCAGAATGCCAGTATTCGCACTCTCTATAGTCATCCTCTTTTACTATTCAAAACCCATTACTGATTTTAGAGCGGGTTTAATAAAACCCCGACTAATTTTACTTAAGCAAAAACCCAACCAATTTTGGCTGAGTTAGTTCGTTGTTTGATATACCCATTTATGAATGCGTGGCTGGAGTTTTCTTTTGTAAAAGTATCCTAGTAACGGTCCAAATGTAAATGCCAGGATGATTGTTCCTTCTCGTATCGGGAAATAATGCATGGAAGAAAAACCAACAAATAAATAACAATATGATAAAGACTACATCCGCTAGCTGTCTTACTTTTGCCGAAACTCCATTTTGATATTTCTTTTTGCGAAAAAGTACACATGTACTTTTCAACTGCAAGTCCTATCATCCCACTTGCAGTCATCATCGCATCTCCAAAAGTACAGATGACGATAAATACCATTAATAAAACTAAGCGCACAATATAGAAATCTGAATTCATTCCTGCAAATACGATGTAATAGAAATAGTTGATTGTGATTCCCATTAAGAATGATACTGGTATCTGTAACAGAAATAACAAACGATATTTCTTTCGTAACATTAGTATTTGTATGCAATACAGATGCAGTTACCAATTAATCCAACTGTCCCTACTTCGATAGCGGTGATTGAACTGATACTAAGTGCTAAAGCATCATAAGCACCTGTTCCTAATGCGACCTTCATAATACCAGCAGCACCAATCGCTACAAGAATCAAACCCTGCAACTTCAATCAGAAGATGTTTTTGCAAACTGTTGTTTTGTTATTTTCCATAGGATTCTTGTTTCATAGAACTGTTGTTCAAAACCAACATCTTGAATGATTTCGTTTTTCATCTATTTTTTTCTGTAACACGAGTGACGATGAAATAAGAACAATGGTCATCTTTATGGTAGATAATACCACTGACAACTCCCTTTGAATGTATCTAAAAGGCTCTTTTGGGCTCAATGACATAAGCATCTTGGAACTCTCCATTCTTTTGGAATACTTCTTCAACATAGCCTGTATTTACAGGATATGTTAAATCAGCGATATGTGGATGGAAGCTTCCGTATGGTGATCGATAATCAACTGTTACAGTTTTACCCAACCATTCTCTACCCACAAGATATTCCATCGGCGTGTAGTTCATTCCACCGGCTTCTGTAGATGTTCCAGCATCCTCAAATCCATAGTGATGATAGAAGTCTGCTGCTGAATCCACAACGTTAGCAGTAATCTTTTGAAAAGACGATTCTCATCTGCCTCTTCTTTCAAATGATTTAGCAGTGCAGTTGCATATCCCTTTTTACGGGAGGTTTGTTTTTGTTAGTAACAGAATAATATGCATCTTTTCTGGATCATAAGCGAGGATGCTTTCTAAACCTTCTTCATATAAACCATAAACTGTGAATTGTTTAAGGCGTTCTGCCATAAATTCACTAATACTCTTCGCAGCTTCTTTACTCCATGAAACATCTGTCTCAGAAAGAATCACTTCTTTAGCAAGGCGAATCGCTTCATTGAGTTCTGCTGCTGTTAATATTCTAATATCCATTAGAAACTGATGTTACGGTCATACATCGCAACCGCCTCTTTGATAACATTCTTGCGCAGTTCATCGTTAATGAATACAACTTCAACTGGTAAATCCTTTGCATATGGTACAGCCGCATCATGAATCTTTGTTAAGATATCCTGTTCTGGCTTTTCAGCTTCTCACAACTAAGAAGAATGCCATCGCTGGACCATATAGTTTTGCCTTTAACCAAACTCTGCTAATGCATCATTTGTTTTCACAATAGTCATATACAGCATTTACCAAAGCGTGTTGGATATACATTTGGTTCAGAATATGTGATGTTCATAGGTGCTGTTGGCTGTACAGGCTTTGGTCTTTCTCTACCTGCAAGGATTGCAATAAGTGGCTTAGGAATAACGATATTATCTGTTCTGGGTTGATGATAACACCTGAATCTTTTGTATTTGGATCGGATAATAATGCATCGTATTCTTGAATTGTTCTTACGATATTCTTTTGGCGTATCATCCTTCTCACCAGCCACCTTAAATTTTGTGGATTCTTCAACATCTGTAAATGCGGGAAGAAAAGCTTTTCCCATCATTTGTATTAATGAGGAAGAACTTAATCTGTGATGGATTTACAGTTGGTAAAAACACCATTATGATCTGGCTTTAGTTCTACATCAAAAATTACAAGGTGCTAGTAATCTTGCTTTCTTTAATGCATTTGATAATGCTTCTTGTCTTTCAGAGGGTACTTCCTAGTTTTTAAATCATTGATTGCTTTCTTTACTTCTGGATTCTGTAACAGGGCAATCGTTCCTGCTGGATTTTTGCTTTCTTATCTGACATGATGTACTCCTTTACATTCTTAGTAATTATACCCTCGCTATCATTCACTAGGTTACATCATATTCACAGAAAGAATGATGTACAGTGAGTTGACAAACATAAAATCAAATATTTAAATATTATACATATCCATTGCAGTAAATCAGAAGTGATAGAGGTATTGAACTATGATCTTTCATGAATTTGGTGATAAAATGTTTACCACATATTATATTAATACATGGTGGTGGTAATTCATGGTGGAATTATCTTCGACAAGCACAAGTGTTATCTGAAAAATATCACGTTATTTTACCAACGCTTGATGGACATGGCGAAGAATACCAAAAGAATATATTTCAACTGAAGCTTCCGCACAAAAGATTTTAGAGTACATAAAAAGTAATTGTGGCGGAAGGTATTTGCACTAGGTGGTGTATCATTGGGTGGTCAAATGGTTATCGAACTATTATCACTAGATCGTAATATTGCCCAAAAAGCGATTATCGATGGAAGTATCTGTATTCCTCAACCTAAATTAGCTAAAATTTGTGTAGGAGTTATAAAAAGTATTTGGCAAACTCATGCTTAACAAATCCATATGCAAGATGCAGTTAAGCTTGATGAAAAATATATCCTAACATGGCATTTTCCAGAAGTACTTGATAACTATTATATGGAAGATATGCCAAGGCTTCCTATTGAAAACACTGGTAACTATCTACCAAACATATAGGGAGAATATCACTAAAACGTTCTATCTCTGAAAGCAATGCCAAAGGAGTCTTATATATTTATGGCGAAAAAAGAAATGCGCTGTGTGAAGGAATCCGCAAAACGCTTTAAACAAATGCATCCAAACTGCACTCTATATGAAGCAAAAAGGCTGTAATCATGGATACCTATCCATCTATTTACCTTTAGAGTGGATAAGACTAGTAAATCCTTTTTGGAAAACTCACATTCATCTAAAGAAGAAATCAAACCATAACGTATTATAATAGAGAAGATTTTAAGGAGTCATATATGAAAAATAACTTGGAATTCACCTGTCATCTTATCGTTTGCCCTAATTGGCTTAATCGCATTGGGACTGAACACTATAACAAACGGCACTACAAACTATCTTATATTCTCTGTATATGGAGGATCATTACTCAATCACTTTTCTATCTGCGTTTATTCACACACGTATTAGGACACGCAGACTTATCACACTACATAGAATAATATTTGTTATTCTTATTAGTAGGTCCAATGCTAGAAGAGAAAATACGGCAGTAATCGTTTTACTTATAGTCATCTTGGTGGTCGCTCTTGTAACGGGTATTGCACATATCATTATCGCTCCCAAATACAATGTTATTGGGTGCTAGTGGTGTTGTATTTTGCCTTCATTCTATTATCAGCAGTAACAGGGTTCTAAAGAAGGTATCACTTACATTCATCATCGTTGCAGTACTATATATTGGAACACAGATTTATGAAGGTGTATTCAATATCGATAACGTATCACAGTTAACTCATATTATCGGTGGTATTATTGGTGGCGTCTTTGGTATGACACTACGTAAGAGTCGATAATTTAGTTCTAAAATTGCTAGATTCTACGGAATCTAGCTTTTTAATTTATTATATATTTAATGAAATTGCACATGAAATTCGATTATCATTCACACTCTCTTCACATTTGTGCTCTAAGATAATAGACGTAGTAACAAGGAGGATTGAAATATGTCAGATAACTTAAATGAAACAAACAACGAAATTAATGAATCAAAATCAATCTGAAACAGTTGAAAAACAAAACAGAAACTGTTGAAGAACAACATACACAAGATGTAACAGAAGCTACTCAACAAGCAGCTAATGTAGATGCTAAAGAATCTAGCGAACAAGCAAAAGTAGAAACAGTTAACCAAACTGTTATGACAACGCCAACAAAAAAGCAAAATATAATCGGCTCAAAAGTCATTGCGACTGTCGGTAAAGGTGCACTTGCAGTACTGTGTGATTTGGTGGTGCTTGGCTATATTCAGCACAAAGTGGAAATACTGGTAAAACAGTGGTTTATCAAACAACAGAATCCGGTAGCAGTAAAACAACTTCCGTTTCTAACGAAAAAGATGGATCTGGTTTAACAGTTGCAGAAGCTGCCGCAAAAGCAGCTCCTTCTACAGTAGAAATTCAAACAGAAATCACACAACAATCGTATGGCATGTTCGGTGGTACATACACAACAAACGCTGCTGGTTCTGGTGTCATCATCAGTAAAGATGGTTATATCGTTACAAACAACCACGTAATTGATGGTGCCCAAAAGATTACAGTTAAGACTAGTGATGGAACAGAGTATGACGCAAAACTTGTTGGTACCGATGCAAAGAGCGATATTGCAGTATTAAAGGTTGACGCAAATGACTTAACACCTGCTACACTTGGTGATTCATCCAAGATTTCTGTAGGTGATACCGCAATCGCAATTGGTAACCCATTAGGTACACTTGGTGGAACCGTTACGGATGGTATCATCTCTGCAACATCTCGTGAACTTGTTGTTAACAACGAATCTATGAAGCTTATCCAAACAAATGCCACAATCAACTCTGGTAAACTCAGGCGGTGGATTATTTGATGGTAACGGTAATTTAATTGGCATTGTACAGTCTAAAGACTCTGGTACATCTTCATCTGGCGCAACAATCGAAGGTATCGGCTTTTGCAATCCCAGTAAATGACGCAATGGAGGTTGCGGAACAGTTAATTAAGAATGGCAAAGTTACAGACCGTGCAACATTAGGCGTTTACTTACAGACTCTTACAACCCAACAAAGTAACTACACTCCTGGTGTATATGTCACAAATGTTATCGATGGTAGTGGTGCACAAGCTGCTGAGCTTAAAGGCTTATGATAAGATTGTAGGTGCGAGATGGCAAGGAAGTTTCAAGCTATCCAGATTTATCCGCAATTCTAAAGACAAAGAAACCTGGTGATACAATTGATTTAACAATTGATAGAGATGGTAAACCAGATTCAAGTTACAGTTACTCTTACAGGCACACACTAGAAACAACACAAGCACAAAAATAACAACCAACAAACTCTCCCTAACCAAGGCGAGCAAAACAACAATAAATACAAATATAAATACAGAGTATCAACCCATACTCTGTATTTATTCTATTCAATAGTTGACCAATTATTGACCACTGCATAATAAAAACCCGCTATTTATGCGGGTCTTTTAACTATGGCGCAGGAACAGGGATTTGAACCCATGGCACCGTGTTACCGATCTACAAGCTTTCCAAGCCTGCCCCTTCAACCGCTTGGGTATTCCTGCAAAGTTTTCATAGGACATGAATTATAATACCAATTATTATTCAAAAATAAAAGTATTAATGTAGAAATAATTTAACTTTCCACGTAAAAATAAACATACTGGAGGTTATACAAAATGAGCGATTTGACAAAGAAAGCATTAGGCGCTTCTCTAAAGAAGATTTTATTACAGAAGCCTCTCGAAAAGATTACGATTACTGACCTTACAAATGATTGCGGTGTTAACCGCCAAACATTTATTATCACTTCCATGATATATATGATTTAATTGATTGGATTTATCTTGCGGAGGGCGAAGAAGCCATCTGGAACTCAACGTAGTTATGATAGTTGGCAAGATGGACTTTTATCTGCCTTCAAGATTATTGAGAAAGAAAACACTTTATCTTAAATACAATTCACTCTCGTTCACAATCCCATATCATGCGTATGCTAGAAGATGCGGCGGAGTACTTACTATTAAATGTAATTCGTGAACTTGCGAAAAATTATAAGGTTTCTAATGAAACAATTCATTTTATGGCATCCTTCTATCGATTCAGCTTTTTGCTGGTGTAATATTTGACTGGATTGAAAAAGGTATGCATGAAAAATCCACAAAAGATTGTTGATCAGGGTTGCGATTCTAATGCATGGCACATTCTCTTCTGCGCTAGAACGTTTTCGAAAAAGCCAAAAATGTAAAAAGACCTTATGGTCTTTTTAAAAATATTGATGATAAATCTCTAAAAGCAGTTGCAGGTTCTAAGCCTGCTCCTTTTTGACACAACCGATCCCGCTATATCATTTTGCGAACCCTAGGATATCCTTCATATCCGCATGCATGCATAATCCTGCAATCACAGCACCCGCATGCGATCTCCTGCACCAATTGTATCTGCTACAGTTACTTTCTTTGATGGTACATGCACAAAATTTGAGCCATCATAACTCGTAGACCCTTTTTCACCCAACGTAACAATCACAATATTCCCTGTTCAGTGTATACAGTTCCTGTAATCCTTCGTTGATATCGTTCTTTCCACTCAAACCAAACAGTTCTATTTCATTGACATGTAGGATTGGTTTTAGTGCATAGATACGTTCCATGATTTCTTTAGAGATATGTGCATATCTTGGACCTGCGCAGAATACAACCTGCCCATTACATGCGGCTAGGCAATCTACGATCCGTGAACCATCCTTATCTTCAATTTCAATCCCACAAGCATAGATATATCCATAGGAAGAAAGATCTAATAGATCTGTCCATTCCTTTTTGGAATGTATACTCTGCACCATGGTAAGAAAGAAATGTTCTTTCCCCACTATCTTCAACCAAGCAATAACAACAACCATTTTTCTTGTTCAGTACGAATTGTTGTAGTAATACCTGCTTTTTGTAATTCTGATTCTACAAACTTTCCATATACACCTGTACCTACTGGTGAAAAGAAATGTATATGGCAGAGAAAAGCTGATGTAATATCGATACGACATTAAATGCACAACCACCAATCTGTAATGTTTGACCATAGATGTTCGCATCCTGTGCGGATGCAGGTATCTCTGGTAAATTAATAATCACATCACAAACAGTTGAACCAATGATTAAACAGGGTTTCATGTTTCTATCCTCTATACTTTCTTATAATGAATAATACCACCAATATTTTTGGCATTTGTATGCCCTAATTCTCTTAACCGTAAGACAGCTGCACCAGATCTTCTACCACTATGGCAATACACAAATAGTGGTGTGTCTTTTTCATAATGCATGTTTTCAATTTGGTCAAACTCAGAGAGTGGAATATTTACACTATCAGGAATATGTTCCTCTTCATATTCATCTTCTTCGCGGACATCCAGCAATACTGCACGAGGAATCATCTTCATGTTTTTAGTTCTTCATTGATGTCCGTTGGATGAAAGATATCAAATAATCCCATTTACTATTTCACCTCCATAAATTCTTCTGGTGTTATCATGAGTTGGTCTAAGTGATATGTGCCATTACTAAACGTAAACTTCGCAATCCCACCATTTTGGCATGATGTGTTTTTCCTTCTGCCTTCTTTTGTTCAGTTAAATCTGCACGATAGATATTAAATAAATGCTTGAGTAAAGTCATATAGAGTGAGCCATGTGCTACAAGCAATACATTCTCACCATCTTTTGCTCGTGATACTACAAGTTTTAAAATTCGATCAATACGTTCAACGACCTGTTCTTCGCTTTCACCACCAACATCACTGAAATCAACACGTGGATTAAAACGTTCATACAATTCATCCATGATAGCGTCTCGTACTCTAGCTTCATAAGTTCCAAAGTTGATTTCTCTTAAATCTTGATTTGGTATCGCTGTAATATCATGTGGCTCTAAGATATACGCTGCAGTATCACGCGCTCTTTCTGCAGTTGAACAATACGCAAACGCAAAAATCTACATGATGCAATGCTTTGCAGATAACTTCACTTGTTCAATTCCTGTGTGCCGTAAGTGGGCTATCACTTCTTCCCTGCATACGGTTATAGTGATTAAACAGTGTCTCTCCATGTCTTACATAGTAAAAGATTTACTGTCTTTTCTTCCATCTTGTATACAAAGTTCTTTCGGCTCTACTGGAACCTGTTGAATTTGATATTCACCATCTTCGTATGTAAATACCATGATTCCACCATTTGGAATCATACTGCGACCTGCCGTAATACACTCTTGATGTGGTGCATCAATATCAACACCTAATAGATACTTCATGGTACAGATTTGATACATGCCATGACCAACAAGTAGAATACGATCACCATCTTCAGCCTCATCAATAATTGTTTGTAACGTCTTGCGAATACGTGTTTCCATCATTGCTGAGATTCACCACCCTGCACAGCTATAATCTAAGCTTTCTCGACATTGACGAATTTCTTCAGCATGCGCTGTATGTCTAGCTCCATCCAACTCTACCAAAAGCTCATTTCATGTAATCCTGAAAGTAGAACTGGTTGAACCTCTCTACCTTTCAGCTATGATATCCGCAGTATTCCAAAAGCACGCTCACTTGGGAAGAATAAATATGATCAAACCAAAACATCCTTGAGTCGGTTTTGACGTTTTCGTAATGCCTGATGCAATTCCACGCTCTGTTAATGGGGAATCACAACTTCCCTGCATACGGCCTAAATGAGTTGAATAACGTTTCTCCATGACGAACAAGATAAAAAGTAATTTTCATGTCTGTTCTCCTAACGCATTTATACTATCATTTTCTGCTCATTATAGTAATTAGTATACCGTAAATTTACTCCAAAAAGAAGGATATTTTTGCCCTTCTAGTATAAATATGGATTACTTCATTACAAAAGCCAACAGCTGTTCCACGACGTACAGGTGATAAGCGTACATATGTCTCAATCTTTGGATAGCTTGATACTTCATGGTATTCAATCTCATCCCACTTTAAACCTGTATTGTGCAGTTAAGAAGTCATCTACACCTAGTGACATCTCTGGAACAGGCACAAGCGTTATTGTTGGACTATTATCATCCAATGGTTCCAACCACCCATGATACCTAATGTTTCATCCAGACTTTCATGGTACATGACACTGAGGTAACGGCTATCTGGAGTGCGTCCATGATAGTCATATGTATTACCGATGAATAACGCACCGTTTTCATCACGATATAATACAACAACGTTTTGGTACTGATCTAATGATACTGTTTCTTTGAGTTCCATAATTAACCCCCTTATACCAATACTATTTCACATCCTTGAGGAAAGCAACATATGCGCGATATGCTTCGTATACGTCTGCCTTAGATACTGTTTCAAATGGAGCGTGCATATTCTGGACACAGATACCTGCATCGATAACGTTCATATTCTTATTGGCAAGAATATAAGCGATTGTTCCGCCTCCGCCAACGTCAATCTTACCTAATTCGCAGGTTTTGGAACATAACGTTATTATCATCCATGCACTTACGAATCTGTGCCATAAATTCAGCACTTGCATCATTAGAACCAGACTTACCACGAGAACCTGTATATTTGTTAAAACAGATACCCTTTCCAAAGTAAGCTGAATTCTTTGGTTCATATACTTCAGGATAGTTTGGATCATACGCAACAGATACGTCACTTGATAACATGGCGCTATTTTCAAGAGCCTCATGTAAAGTTTACAAGTATTGCACCAACTTGCTTGTCTAATAACTTTGTAACGACGTGTTCAAAGAAATCACTGTGTGCACCAGTAGCACCTACTGAACCGATTTCTTCCTTATCTACTAGATACATACAGATGTACGTTCTGGCTTAGTCAATTTCCGCAATAGCGCGTAGAGATGTGTATGCACATACCTTATCATCATGAGCCATAACCTAAAATCATAGAACAGATCTAAACCATAATCACGTGCTTCACCAGCAGGTACAACTTCAATTTCTGCTGAGAGGAAGTCATCCTCATCAATATCATATTGTTCCTTCAATAGGGTCTAAAAGATATGCCTTTAACTGGATCCTTTTTCAACACCCTTCTTAGGAATAGAGACCTACTAATAGGTCTAACTTTTTCACCTTCCACGACAGTCGCTGCTGGTTTTCTGTAATTGTTGAGCAGCTAAGTGAATTAATAAGTCTGAGATACCTACAACTGGATCACCGGCTTTATCACCAATGTTAATTTCAACTGTTGTGCCATCTTTCTTGCATACAACACCAACAAGCGCCATCGCACGTGCTACCCATTGGTACTTCTTGATACCACCATAGTAGTGTGTATCCATTAATACTAAAGCCATCCTTTTCATAAAGTGGCTTTTTGCTTGAGGTCCATACGAGGGTGAATCGATATGTGCACCTAAGATATTCATACCTTCTGTTAATGGCTTTTTACCCATTACAAAATAAGATAACGTTCTTACCCTTGTTTACAGCGTAATAACGATCGCCAGCCTTTAGCTTCTTCGCTGTTTCTACTGGTTTAAAACCATGTGCTTCCGCAAACGCTACAGAGTTAGTCACAAATGTGCGCTCTGTCTTCGAGTTGCTTAAGAATACACGATAATCTTCGTTAAATGCGTGTAGTTTCTTTAACTCTGTTTTATTGAGTTTTTCCCAAACTGTGTTTCCCATTTTTTTATTCTCCTTTTATCTGATACTTTGCAAAAGACATGTAACATCTTTTTCTCACCTGTGATTCGAACAATCAAACCATCTTGATGATAGTCAAGAATATCCATATCTAGGATTTGCTTTATATGTATCGAACATGCTTATTTTTATCATAGCCCTAGTTTACATACAATGCTTTCTTCTGCTGGATAAATCATTTCAATGATTTCTTCCAACAATGTATCTAAGCCTTCTTTTGTATAACAAGAGATGGCAAGGCCATCTACCCTCTCTGGATGTGTTAGTTTATCAATCTTATTGAACACATGAATCTGTGGAATATCATCCGCATGAATTTCTTTTTAAAGTTTCTTGGGTGATAGAGCTCTTTTTCTTGCCAACTAGGGTCTGACACATCAATCACATGAATCAATAAATCCGCATCTCTTGCGGCATCCAGAAATACTCTTGAACGCTTCAATGAGTCCATGTGGTAAATCTGACACAAAACCAACCGTATCATACAACAGGAATTTCTTATGTTTACTTTGGACCATACGAACACTCGTATCCAAAGTTGCAAATAACATGTCTTGTTCGAGAACCTCTTGGCCCCAGCATCCTGCATGGAAAGAATTGCATTCATCAAGGAGCTCTTTCCAGCATTGGTATAACCAACTAAGAGCAACACGTTTTATATAGTGTCTTTTTGGCGTCTTCGCTCATCCTGATAACGACGTACCTCAATCTTTCGTAGTTCTTCTTTTTAAGTCGTTAATTTTCTTTTTGGTATCTTGCGGCGATGATGGATGATCGCATCTCACCAACACCACGGTTTGTGACTGCGCCACCACGTGAACGTTCGTTATCATTATCCGCATGTAGTACACGTGGTAAATCATACTGTAAACGTGCTACTTCCGTCTGCAATTTTGCCTGACGACTGCGAGCACGCTTGGAGAAGATATCTAAGATTAACGCTGTACGATCAATCACATTGATACCGCAATATGCGGAAATACGATCGCTCACTTGTATCTTTAAGGTATTGTAGAAGATGATACCATCCGCGCCCAGCTCTTCACACATCGCTTTCAGAGTCTCTAATTTTCCTGCACGGAATGCGGTATGTGGATCCATACTCTTTGATTGTTGGATGATTGTTCCTAATACTTCTAGGTCACATGCATTACAGAGTGCTTCCACATTCCTGCATTGCACTTATAAAGCTACTACTATTTGCTTGTAAACAAACACCCGCAAGAATAATTTTTCCGCATGCATGTTCCTCCTTCTTATTTATCCTCTAACTGTAGTAATAATAACTAACTGCTAGCCATTGATTGTGTTTATAGCCAATCTCTTCAAACGTCGCCTTTTTGACAAAGCCAAATCTTTCATGTAGCTTTTCGCTTGCGATATTTCCTGCTGTTACAAGCGATACGATATTCTTATATCTAGATTTTCTAGCAATATCTATCATCTCTTTCATCAGAGTTTTTACCATATCCACGATGACATGCATTAGGATCCAGTAGATTGCTAAATCAACTGTACATGCGTATGTGACGACTATTAAAGTCAGAATAATATGCATATCCAACCGGTTTATCATTTTTCTTCTAATATAATCCACGGATACTTCTCTGTAATTTTATGACACGTTGTTTAAATTCATCAAATGTTAATTCTTCGGTTTCAAATGTTGCAGTACTATTTTTTGATATACCAGTTATACCAATCTAGAATAACTGGTATATCTTTTTCTTCAATATTTCTAATCATTAGAGTACACCCAGTGTTACCATCCATCACTGTTAACATAACTTTTGTACGATGGATGTCAGAAACAGGTATTGTACGAATATCTTTTTCTAACACAACAAAGTCTGCATAATATCCTTCTTGGATTGCGCCAATACAATGATCCATAAATACATCTTGGCACCATTTTGTTTTGTAAAGGAAGCGATAGCCTCATCAACCGTTAGGCATTCCTCTTCATTCATGCATGCATCATAAGAGATTGATTTTCTTTGTGACTGCACATTCAATTCCTTTAAGACATTCGGCATTTCAACTGGTGAATCTGAACCATTGGATGCTAGAGTTCCTTCTAATAACGTCTTATATGGATAAGAAGTACTTGCAAGTTCCTTACCGACTCTAGAAGCAGAATCTGTGCATCATAATCAATAAAGATGGATTGGAAATAACAAGCCAACTTCTGATCAAGTACCTGTTTAATTTGATCAGGTCTCATAATTTGGCAATGTACGATACCATGGTGCAAAGGATTACCTTCTAATACAGTATCTTTATATACATGCGGTACATTATCTAGTGCCGCATCTCCAATCGCATGGGCGATAGTCGGCATATTAAATTGGTTTGCTAAACGTACGTAAGTTTCAATAACATCTTCTTCCAAGGATGCGATTCCCTTCGTTGTCGGATCATCCGCATATGCATTCTTCATATATGCAGTTCTAGCACCCTAATGAACCATCTGTAATTAACTAATGGACCAATACGGAAATAATCATCACCTACATCAAAAGTTATAACCATCATCTAAGAACTTCGAGAATTCTTTTTGGATTATTAAACTCACACTGTTCATTGACACGTACCGTCATATCTTGTTTGTACGCCAGCGATTCAAAAGCACTCAATACAGGTTTATAGTCATGTGCAACTGCCAAGAAGTCATCACTACCAACTGTTGTAACACCAAATCGATTCGCATAACTTGCACCGATGTGGATGTATTCTTGAATCTTTTCTACATCTGGTTGTGGGTATGCATTATGAATATTATTTAAAGCGTTCTCTTCCACAAAACCATTTTCATAGTCAATATTTCCGCCTTCAATCTTTGTGTGTTCTGTAATACCAGCAGCTTTCAGGGCAGCCGTATTAGCAGATAAAACATGGCCACACGCACGTGTTAAAGCAATTGGAACTTCGTACTAATTTCATCAAGCATTTTGTCTTGTTGGCTTTTGGCGGTCTGGGAAGGATTCTTCATTATAGCCACGGCTAATAATCCACTCACCCACTTTTTGTGAGTCAAGCTTTCTTTCACCTTTTCGATAACTTCTTCATTGGAATGACAATCATCCAATACAACATTGGATAAGTACATGCCAAGTTCTGCCAGATGCAATGACTATCCACAAAACCCGGGACAACGAACATACCCTTTAAGTCAACGATTTCAGCACCTTCCCCACAGAGTAATTCTTCAATCTCTTGATTTGTGCCAACTTAATACATATTCATCACTCGTCGCAAAAGCAGTTGCTGGATTTTTGCCAGATATTACAGTTGATATAACCTTTTTCATATGTGATGATCTCCATTTCTTCGTAAAGATTATACTAATAACCCCTCATTCCTTCATAGAAAAATACTAAAAATCACCATACTTTCATATGGTGACTTTTGTTTTATTCGGTACGTAACGCTTCTACTGGATCTTTTCGCTGCACTACGAGGAAGGAATTAATCCTCCAATCACAGTGATTATAATACTAATCAAAATTAATATTCCTGCAGATTCTAGTGGTAATACCGCACTTAAATCTTCAATTTTAGATACCGTTTGGATGACATTATTAATTGGAATTAGCAGTAATAACGTGATACCAATCCCTATGATACCGGAGAAAATACCAATGATGAATGTCTCCGCATTAAATAACTGCGAGATATTCTTTTCGATGCACCTAGTGCACGATAGAATACCAATTTTCCTTTTCGTTCTTTCCATTACAGAAATATAGGTAGATTCCCATCATAATGAAGAAACAATCAAAGATACCTGCACAAACGCAATCAGTACATAGAAATACCATTGATGACTGTCGTTAAGGAAGATGTCATTAGCGCAACATAATCTGTATAGAAATCTTTGAATCTTCACCAACAGTATTGTTGTAATTTTCAATTACTTTTTCCTATCGCATCCTTGTTTTCAAAACTATCTGCACTAGATACTGATACTGGATAGTGATTCGTAGCTCACTGCTCCAAAGGAAGCTGAGATTCTTCTCTAACGATTTACCGCCAATATAATCATTGTGAAAATCGCAAGCAACGTTGTTGTATTTGGACTGTCATTGAGATAATTTTCCAACACACCGAAATACTCACTTTGTTAGGATTCATGGATAGTTTTGATAAAAGCATCTCATATCAAAACCATTTGAATCTTCATTAATTTCTTGATTTTGACTCTTTCCATCATAGTAGCAAAATCAACTGGTACATGTTCACCTTTTTCATCCTCACTCAGATTTAGCAAAATACTCTTTAGTATCCTGAATCTTTCTTCATCCGTTGTAGCATTAAAGCGTACGCCATTTAATACATTAATTCCCGGGTATTCTTTTGTGCTTGTACAATAGCAGATTCATTTGCACGATCAATTACATAATTGGTTAAAAGATTTGTATATGCGACCACAGTATTGATGGTCGCATTTTTCGCATCTTCCTTCGGACGAATAATTCCGGTTACTTTTAAAGGAATCGATTTATTCATTAAGCCATCGGTATCATACTCTGGATTCTTGATTTGACTCATAACTACCATTCTCATTTTTACATAGTTTTTCGCTTGATGGCACAAGATAAAATATCTTCTGTAACATGTCCTCATAACTAAGTGTAAAGTCTTCTCCATCTTGTTTATTCGCAAGTTGATTTTTAGCGGACGTATATTGTTCCTTGGTGATAAAACCAAGTTGATACATCGATTGTACTGGGATACCATTGTTCTCATTGAGGCACCATCACTACCTCGTTATAACCCGTAGGCTAATAACCAACCACTATATCATAACTATCTGTCACTACAGATGAAATTGGCTGCCCATTTGTACCAGCAACCATTTCAGAGAAGTTTTTGTGGATTGATTATTTACACCCATATTCGCAAAATTAAACATACGAGGACGATTTGAATTTCCATTTCCTCCATCTAGTTCAATATTTGTGTTAATGAGTTGTTGATTTGGATTTTGTGCATACACATCAAAGTTAACGTTATAACTATATATAATCCCATTTTTCACCAACATATTGATGAATCTCAGACTGCGGATTATCGAGATACTTTTTAAATTCAGCCAGATTATTTTGAATCAGATTGTTTTGCAACAGCATCACTTTGTTTCAATGATTGATAGTCTGCATGAACTTTGTCATCATCTTCTTTTGTTTCTTTTTGAGAAGATAAGCCCATCATCTGACCACGCAACTGCATAATCGAAGTCGCATCAATTGTCTGTGAAGAAATTGTAATTGGATAGGATGTCATCGTTTCCTTTTTGAACACGTGTTATGTACTGATTCATTCCTGTTGATAAAGCCAAGATTAAAAGCAATACCAATAATTCCAATACTACCTGCAAAAGACGTCAAATTGTTCTTCCAATCTTTGTACGAAGATTGGCAAACGACAATCCCAAAGATGTCCAAAACGACATAGATACTCGCTTTTGATTCTTCGTGAGTTTTTCTTCAACACTCCCTTCAGGGACATCAAATGGATTGGAATCACTTGTGATTTGACCATCTTTCAAGTTAACGATACGAGTTGAATACGCTTCTGCAAGTTCAGGGTTGTGTGTCACCATGATAACAAAGCTTTTCTTCAGCAATCTGCTTTAAAAGATTCATAATTTGGATACTTGTCTCTGTATCGAGTGCTCCTGTTGGCTCATCTGCAAGTAAAATATCCGGATTGTTGATTAAAGCACGTGCGATTGCCACACGCTGCATTTGTCCACCAGATAATTGATTTGGCTTTTTATGGATATGATCTTGAAGTCCAACTTTATTTAGCACTTCCACTGCCCGTTTTCTTCTTTTCTTTACTGAAACGCCAGAAAAGGGTTAGATGCCATCTCAACATTCAGTACATTCTGATGAGGAATCAAATTATAACTTTGAAATACAAATCCAATCGAGTATTACGATACGCATCCCAATCCACATCTCTATACTTCTTTGTGGATACACCATTTATGACCAAATCACCACTATCATAACGATCTAATCCACCAATAATATTTAACATCGTTGTCTCTTCCAGAACCAGACTGTCCTAGAATTGACACAAATTCATTCTCTCTAAAATTTAAGGAAATACCCTTTAAAGCAACTTGCGTAAGTTCCCTACCGTATAACTCTTAACAATATTCTTTAGCTGTAACATGAAAGAGACCTCCACATATACATTAAGAATAACATAGTAAAATTTTGCATTTTTAAAATATTTTTAAGATAAAAAGCAGGTATTTCACCTGCATCATTAGAGATTCTTATAAAGTCTGCTTAACAACAGCTTCGAGTTCTTCTCTTGGCATGAAACCTAAAGAAGAAGCTACCTTCTCACCATTCTTGAAGCCAATCATTGTACGGAATGGACATAATTCCATACTGTTGAGCAATCTCAGGATTGTCGTCAACATTTACCTTCTACAAACTTAATATCTGCATAGTCCTTAGAAATTTCTTCAAGAACTGGTCCAACCATCTTACATGGTCCACACCAGTCAGCGTAAAAAGTCTACGAATACTGATTTGTTATCAGCTAATACTTTGTCATATTCTGCTTTATTCTTAATAATATCCATTTTTGAATACCTCCGTGAACATATTATTGCATAAATATATTTGATACAAAAGAATTATGCTCTATTTAATTTTTGCGGCAGCTTCTTCATCTAAAAATAACAGTTACATCTGGGTGATCCTGTAAGATACTTGCTGGACAATCCGTTGTCTTAGGACCTTTAATCATACCGTATACTGCATCAGCCTTATTGACTCCTGTAGCGATTAAAATAATCTTCTTTGCACGCATAATTGTGCCTAAACCCTGTGTGATTGCTAGAGTTGGAACTTGATCGATATCTCCATCAAAGAAACGAGCATTGTCCTTACGTGTCTGTTCTGTTAGTTCCATTGTATGTGTCAAACTATCAGACGCAGCACCTGGCTCATTAAAAGCGATATGTCCATCAGAACCGATGCCCAGTACCTGTACATCTACCACATACTTTGCCATTTCACTTTCATAACGTACACATTCAGCTTCAGGATCTGCTGCTTCCCCATTAGGAATGTGAATATTCTCTTCAGGAACATCAATCTCGTTAAAGAGATTATCATGCATGAATGTATAGTAACTCTGTTCATGATTACGTGGTAATCCAACATATTCATCTAAGTTGAATGTAATAGCATTCTTATACGATGTGCCATTTGTCTTATGATCTGCAATCATCTTCTTGTACCAAACCAACCGAGTGTAGAACCCGTAGTCAATCCCTAATACTGGATTTTCCTTCTCTACAACCTGACGCATAATTTTTAAATGCTTCTTCACTTACTTGGTCATAGGAATCTGCAATAACAATTTTTAACATTTTCTTTCTCCTTCTTTTTAGAATAGTGTTATTGAATACGCTGTTTGCCAGCTATCATTTACATCTAATAATATTGTTCCTTCACGTTTTTCAAACGGAACTTCATTCTTCTCAAAATCTGTATGTGAGTACCATGGCTCGATACACACAAACGGTGCATAAGGTGACCAATACGCAAGCCATAGGATATCCTGATATTCCACCTGTACACCATGAATACCATCCGTTAATTTCGTACAGGTACTACGTGGATTTTGGATGATGATTGTCTTTTCTTTAATGCATCTTTATCCAAAGCAATCTCATCGACTTCCTGATTGTTTAATATTTCCTTTTCGATTCAATTCTAAACGGTATGCATCAAACGTTTTATCTTTTCTCAATTGACAATTGAATGCAGGATGTAATCCAAAGTTAAATGGCATCACCAGTGGATTTCGATTTTCAATGCGATATGCAATATCTAACTTTTTACCCTTCAAAGTATACGTAACTTCAAGTCGGAAGTGAAATGGATATTGTGCTAGTGTTTCTTCACTATCACACAGTTCCATTACGATTTGAGTATCGGTATGTTTAATACATTTAAATTCACTGTTTCTAGCAAAGCCATGGTTTTCCAGTATGATATTCGTTCCTTGAATATGTAGAATGCCATCCCAAGTTTTTACCAACCATCGGAAATAAGATTGGATTTCTTCCAGCCCAATAGGTTTTATCACCTTGCCCACATTGCCTCGATATTCGTTTCACGATCAAAGAAACTATGTATTTCAGCTGCATGTTCATCAATCATTACTGACACAAATGAATTTTTGAATTGTATACGTAGACATATCTTTCCCCAACTCATTGGCTTTATTATAACACTTTGCATGATTTTTAAATTTCAATCCTTTTATAAAATTAGTTAAATTTATATTTTTCAAAGATTTCAACTATATAATTGGACTTTTTTTCACAGTTAGCGTGATAATTTTAATGTTCAAGGAGGAAATAACTATGTCATTTATTGACGGAATTAAAGAAAGAGCTAAACAAGATATAAAAACAATTGTGTTGCCAGAATCAGAAGACGAAAAGAACACTTCGTGCAGCTGCAAAGATCTTAGAAGAAAAAGACAGCAAACCTGATTTTAATTGGTGATGAAGCAACTGTAAAAGCAGATGCAGAGAAATATGGCGTTAACATTGATGGTGCGACTATCATCAATCCAGAAACTCCGATAAATTAGAAGAATATGTAAATACATTATATGAATTACGTAAAGGCTAAGGGCATGACTCCTGAAGCTGCTCGTGACGCATTATTAAAAGATCGCACAACATTTGGTGTCATGGTATGTAAAGACTGGTGGAGCTGATGGTCTTGTATCAGGTGCTTGCCACTCACAGCAACACATTACGTCCAGCATTACAAATCTTACGTACAGCACCAGGTGCAGAAGTTAGTTTCAGGCTTCTTCATCATGGATGTTCCAAATTGCGAATTTGGTTATAATGGAACATTCGCATTCGCTGACTGTGGTCTAAACCAAGATCCAGACAGTGAAAGCTTAGCAGCTATCGCTAACGATACAGCAAATACATTTAGATCACTTGTAGGAGCTGAACCAAAGGTTGCTTTCCTTTCCCACTCTACAAAGGGAAGCGCAAAACATGCATTAGTGGATAAGGTTGTAAATGCAGTGAAATTGCTCACCAACAATATCCAGATTTAGTATGTGATGGTGAATTACAGTTAGATGCAGCTATCGTTCCAAGCGTTGCATGGCAAGCAAAGCTCCAGGTTCCCCTGTTGCAGGTCAAGCTAACGTACTTAATTTTCCCCTAACCTTGATGGCGGTAACGTTGGTTATAAGTTAGTACAGCGTTTAGCTTCAAGGCTGAAGCTTATGGTCCAATGTTACAAGGTATCTGCTAAACCAGTTAACGATCTATCACGTGGATGTTCTTGGGAAGATATCGTTGGTGTAGTAGCATTAACAGCTGTACAAGCACAAAATAGTAAGTAATAAATTAATGTATGCTTGCATACATATAAAAAATAAGAGGTATCCATACACAATTGGATATCTCTTTTAATATGTTTGATAATCATGGTCTTAATATATTTAGTTTTTGTATTGCATTTTGCAGATACAATATATATGCCGTTAGGGTATGCACTGTATCGGAAGGATGCTATCTACATCTGCCCAACCCATTTTTCCACAATTATGGTTTGGACAATCAACTTTACTAACGTGCCATTTACCATCTTTTTACTTCGATTGTTAAATCTCCCACATTCCCTTTAACTGTATATGTGGCATCAACACCAGAATCGAACCATTGGACAATTTCTCCACGATATACAACTACTATCCATTCCCCTTTTTGCTGGTCATTTGGAGCTCCATTAATTGAATTATCTGTCCTATTAATTATTGTAGGGATAAATTTGAAAACTAGAATTAGCACAATGAGATATTATAGCAATTACTCCAAGTGCAATATATTCTTTCTTTTTCATATTTGTCTCCCTAAATTTCAATGATATATAGCTTTCTATTTCTTATCCCAAGGAAGTAAGTTATCTCCCTTTACAAGATATGCATTCTCTGCGATTCTTGCAAGTGGTGTATCAGAGTAAGAATCGGAATAGAAGTTTTCAATCTTTTGTGTCGTCGAATACTTCACGATAACGACGTACCTTTTCTTCTCCATGACAATTCAGTCCACTATATATACCTGTATGTATATCAACCAGACTTGCCATGCATGTTTTTAATACCAACCTTCTTACAAAAAGATTGAATTAAGAATTCTGGCGAAGCAGAAATAACTACATCACCCTCTTTTTGTGATTCTTTTTGTACCATTCCTTTGACATGATTTAAATGATCCTTGTATAGTCTTCAACTACTTTTTCCATATCTTCTACATAACGAAACATGCGATATAGATTTGATTTGAAAGTTAACTTTAGGCACAATGTAGCACATACAAAAGTCCAAACCAAACCGTGCGCGGTAAATTGATTAATGTTTTAGGGGCGATGTAGCCAAAGATATTTTCACGAAACCCACAGTGGAATCGCCACGGTAGATTGTATCATCCCAATCGTAAACGTTCATTGCATTCTCCATTCTGATTGCTTCTACAAGATAAGATATCTCATTCTAAATTGCAATATACTATTAAAAATCTGCTGACAAAATCAATTATCAGCAGAAAAAGATATCCTTTTACAATGATTTCCAAATTCACTAGCTATCTTACGCACACTATCATACTCATCTGTTGCGATATTTTTGTAAGCTCTCCACCAACACCTACCGCACATGCTCCTGCTTTTTCCATTCTTTTAATATTCTGGATTGATACTCCTCCCGATGGCATTACATTAACTTCAGGGAATTGGACCATGAATTGATTTAACAAAGCCTGTACCAAGTGTACCTCCAGGAAATAACTTTTATTATTTTGCATTCTAATTGCATTGCATGAACAACTTCAGTTACTGTCCGCATCTGGTGAGATATCAAAAATTCCATTCTCATTTGCGTAATTAGCTATTTCTTCAGATAAATAAGGACTCACAAGGAATTTTGCACCAGCTTTCTTAGCAGACTCTGCTTGTTGAAGATTCATAACAGTACCTGCTCCAACAACAACTTCTGGTTCATCTTTATATAACTTGTTTAATTGCAAAATTACATCTTCTGCATTTGGTGTAGAGAATGCAATCTCTAAATTCTTGATTCCTCCCAACACTGCATTTTTAGCAATTTCTAGTGCATCTTCTGCGTTCTTGCCACGTATCACAGCAAAAAATATAATTATTTTTTAATTGCTCAATAAGCATATTTCCACCTCTAAATTATAAATCTTTCGAAAATCTTTCTTTGCAAAAAGTTTTTAAAATTATCATATACTCCAATGATTTTCATCTTGTCCATAAATTCAACTAAGTCTATTCGTTTTTGTTATAACAGCTACAGATATACCAGCATTACTCGCTGCCAAAAATCCCTGCCGTGGAATCTTCCATGGCAAATGCTTCATCTGCACATAATTCAAAATGCTTTTAGTACATTTTTGATATATATCCGAAAATGGTTTTAACTTTTTCTACCATATTTCCGAACACACAGTAATCAAAATAGGATTCTATTTTATTTACTTCCAGTATCTTTTGCACGCTTATCATAGGTAGACGAAGCAAGTGCAATTTTAAAATTATTTTGTGTTAAAAATTTTAAGATTTCGATTGCATACGGCATCAGTTTAATTTCACCAATCTCTACCATATGATCAAAATAGGCTTCTCGTCTTGCACGTATACGTTTAACCACTTCTGAATCCTTTTACAAATTATAATAAAGTAGCTGTATTTTTCAGCAGCACTTCTTCCTGCAAAACGATCTATGATTTCTTGATTAATATTATAACCTTCTTCTGCAATACCTCTTGCCCATCCAATTGCATAATATTTCTCAGAGTCAATTAATAATCCATCCATATCAAATATAGCTAGTTTTTATCTAAAAGATTCATATCAACAACCTTATCGCACATGCATTAAAAAATCATCTTCCTCTTCGATAGAAGAAGGTTTCCAGATAACTTTTTCTGTTGACCCTTGATCACAAATAGAAACAATTGCTTCGTTTGCTTTGGTTCCTAAGAACTGATGATTTAATCCTTCAAGAACCATTGGAAGATTAACTCCACCGATTATAAGAGACATTCGCATCATTCGGTAAATTCCTTACAGTAATAATACTTTGGTTATATGGTGATGCACTTACCAGATCCGTGAAAAACAATTACCCCTTTCAGGATTCATTAAATTATGAATTTGATTAGCTAAAAACCTCACCAAATTTTTCTACATCCTCTCCAGCTTTCAGACTAATAGGATGGATATGATCCGCTTGACCTGCAATCACTTCAACAGCATTCTTAAATCCTTCTGCTAGAGTTCCATGTGTCGCAATAATTATTTCCAACATATCATTCTACCTCCTGGTATATTCAATTTTGACCTATATAGTTGACTAAATTGAATATACGTTTTCTTTCTACCTGACCTCGTATCCATCAGGACTGTTTTTGATAGAATTGAAATCGTGAATGTGTACTTTGACCACCTCCTTGAAGCTTTGACTTCATGAAATAGAATCTTGCCACTTCTTAATATTCAGAATCGAGATCAGTTGTATGGGTCTTTGAACTCTTATCTTTTACCAGGGATCTATGCGGATACTTTGTAAGTGGAATGCATATTCATATTTTACAGAAAGGATATATTTTTATGCGTTACTTTATCGGTATTGATGTAGCTAAATTCAAACACACAGCTTGTGTCATAGACACGGATGGCATCGCCCTTGTAGAACCCTTTGATTTCACTAATGATATCATTGGCTTCCAATCCTTATTGAAAAATATCAAACCATTCCTTAAAAAGAAACACCTCGTTGGTATGGAAGATACGGGACATTACGGAGACAATCTCCGCAACTTTTTATTGGAAAAACAGTATAAGGTCGTTATGTTGAACCCCATCGTTACATCTCATATCCGTAAGGCTTCCAACAAAGCCAAAAACGATAGAATCGATTGTTTCGTCATTGCCAACACGATGATGAATCCTAATTTCTACAGAGACCAACAGGTACAATCTATTGATTACGCTACGATACGTCAACTGACACGTATGCACCATACACATACGGAAGAAATTAACCGCTATAAATGTCAGTTGCAGAAATCAATTGATATTGTCTTTCCAGAATTCAACTCTCTTCTCAACACCAAATATTCAAAAACCTATCTCGAGATACTAGATACTTACCGTGGTGCTTATACAATCGCTAATACCGATATTCGCCTGTTACGGAATACCCTGAAAAATGTTGGCGTAGGTCGCTCCGTATCAATCTCTGCAGAACAACTTAAGAAATCCGCCAAGGAATCTATTGGTCAACATAATCTTGCGATTGAAATGGATATTCCATTTTTGATTTCTCTTATCAGAAGATTGACTTCAATACTAGGTGAAATTGATAAAAATAGAAGAATTCAGTCATCAACTAAACTCTCCTATCTTGGACATATCTGGAATTTCCCACTTTTCAGCTATGTCGATCATCTCCGAACTTGGTGATATTACTTATTTCTCTAACGAAAAGAAACTCATCAAGTTTGCCGGTGTAAACCCATGTGTTTATGAATCCGGCACCTATAGTATGACACATACGCGGTTAGAAAAGAAAGGGTCAAAATACTTGCGTAAGACACTATATCAAATCATTGACTCTGTCATACGCTTCAACCCTATATTCCAAGCATTCTATCAAAAGAAGATTTCACAAGGTAAGAGTTACCGCTGTGCACAAGGTCACTGTATACGTAAACTCTTACGCGTTATATACAAGATAATCTCCACAGGTGAAGGTTTCGACTCTGCCAAATTGAAATAGTCTTAATTCCATAATTCTAGTTAAAAATCAAGCTATGTAAGGATAGTTGTTTTTGCTGTACACAATTCACTTTTTCAAAGAACTATCGACACATATATTTATCAAGCTATTTATTTTCAAACTTTTCATTACTTTACTCTTGATTTATATATAGTTGTCTTTTTAATATATTTCATTACTCTTTCAATATTCTCTTCTTGAATCACCCCAATATCAGGGACATATATTTCATCATTTTTAATCATGCCTGAGGTAATATGTACCATATTCTCCGATATCTTAGTTTTCACAATAATTAAATCTTCATAAGTAGATACACCATTTGTGAGCAAATACAAATTTTTTACTAGCCCCAATAGAGTCTAAATAAATTAACTTCGCATTGGTTTCTCTTTTTAACAACGCTAACCCTGACTGATTTGTACATCCATCATCAACAAAAGCATATGCTATTTTATTTGAAGAAATAGTATACATCGCAGTTAACATTGCTAAAATAGAGGAAGTATTTCGGATAATCGTATTCTTAGATGCCCTACCTTTTGTAATTTTTACTAAATATATAAAAATATAAGATTATTGCTAATGATGTTAGAATAGTAATCCAATCCGGATGAGAAAAAATCTAATTTATCTTTCAATAGAAATATCGCAAATATCCCAATTAACATTGCAAGAATTGATTCCGTAAAAATCCTTAGCAATGTTTGTCTTTGATTATGATGCATATTAAAGTAGCATATAATCACCATATGAAACAACTTAGCGTATCATAATAGCTCACAATAATATACTTAGCATTTTTACATCACCAACATATAAATTAAAAATGCTTTGTTTTTAGGTTTGAATCATAAATATATTCTTTCACCTGGATATCATTTCTGAAACTGGTTATATCTGTAATCAAAGATTTCAGAAATATATCTTTTTGTTTAGAATTGTGTCTAATTTTAAAAGATAGATCCGTATCTCAGCAACCAATCTTTATAATGTTGTACATCCATTTGCATGGCTGTATCCTCCATTTATTGAAAGTTCTTTAAAACATCATCTAAAGAAGTTTTTGTTGCAGATGGAGTTGCTTGGAAATAAATATTATTGACGTGATTATTATCCCGTAACTCTTTTAACAGTGCAGCATCACTAGCATTTAGGTGTACCGATTTTGTAACAAAAACATCTCCATCATTTTTTTCTTTTGCAATACCACCAATATTAATTTCATCAACAGGAATCCCATACTTAACAAGGTCATAGATTGTTTTTACTGTCTTAGCAATTAAAATACAACTATAGTCTTTAAACTTGAATTCGTCCCAATAGTATTTTGCTTTGTCAACTGTCATAACAATTGTCTTCTGACCCGTTCTAGTCCCTGCACTTTTGAACAAATCTTTCATAAAAAGGATCGTTTGCAACAACATCATCTACAACGAAAAATCGAATTAACACCATCTCTTTGTGATAATGTCAACATTACCTGTCCATGTATCAAACGCTCATCAACACGAGCTAAATTTACTTTTACCCATTTTTCCTCCATGAATATCGGAGCTGAGTCATTTCTATAACCCAGCCCCAATCATTTTTAATAATTTTTCTATAAGATTCCAACTGCAGCTAATACAGCTAAAATAGCTGTCAACCATAATAATGCTTGTGTAACTTTTGAGTCCCTTCTTTACATAGTAATAATAAACCCCAAGTACAACAGCAAGCAGCAAGACTCCAGGAACAATCTTATCTAGTAATTCCTGTAATACGAATTCTTTCCCAGAAATTGCAAACTTCAGTGATGATGAAACTTTAACGTAGTTACCAGCTAAAATACCCATCATGAATACACCCAAGATAGACAATAGGTTGATTGCATCCTGTACTCCTGAACTACGAATTAATCCTGTTGCATTTCGACCTAATGCATATCCACGTCTTGCAAAAGAACAAACCAACTAATAATTGGTAAATTGCAAAAGCAAACGAATGGGAATAATGCACCAAGTGGATTTTCCTTCTTGTGCCCATGGAACCGCAATTGCAATAAAGATATATTGAATTGTACCAGAATCAATAGCATCACCAATGCCCGCAAGTGCACCCATCAAGCCTGCTTTTTGTATTGTACATTAAGTCATCTGTCATGGTGATTTCCTCACCTGCATACTCTTGACGTGCTCTTCTTTTTCCATTGATGACATCAATCCTGTTATCACACCACCACCCCATGTTAATTGAGTGTTGAAGAATAAAAGCTGGCGTTTGTATGCAGCCTTCAAATCATCTTTGTCCTTATATAACTTCTTTAATACAGGCATCATTGCATATAGTAATGATGGTGAAATATAACGTTCAAATGAATGTGGAATCTCATTTGCAAAGTGCCATCTTAAATATGTTTTTGTTACATCCTTGGATGTAATTTCTTCTGGCTGTTGCTTCTTTACTTGTTCAGTCATTTTTTATTCCCCTTCCCCATTAAAAATCATCGTCATCATCATTAGCTTCTGATTTTGCTTCAGATGCTGTAGACTTTGCAGATTTAGTTGCCATAACAAAGATTGCAGCAACCAATGTTCCTAAAAACAGCATATGTAACCATTGTGACTTTCAAAGATGACAAAGTAACACTTGTAAAATATGCTAGCAAGAAGAAGACCAAATAATCCTTACGACCAATTACATAAATCGTTGTTGCAATACCAATTGCAGCTAATCCACCACCAACTACATCTAGGATATGTAGAAGAACCGTTCCTTTGTAATGCTGAGATGACATTTTGCAATTACAGGTGCACCCCAATATAACGCAACGAAGATTAATGGTACAAATAGAGCAAATGATGCAATTGTTGGATATAGAATAATTGAACGTTTAATTGCTTTTTCATCCATTTTTTCTACAGCTGTATCAGTATATTTACCAATAAATGTATTTAAGAAGAAACGGAACTGATAAAGGTAACTTCCTAATAAACCAACTGGAACCGCAACAGCAATTGCTGATTCTGGTGATAAATTACCAAGTAAAGCAACTGGAACTGCAATTGCAGCTGCTACTGCAGGTTCAGATGGCATTGATCCACCCGGAGAGAATACTCCCCATATAAATCAGCTGTAATGCTGAAGTTACAATCATCGCATGATAAACATCTCCCATGACAAGACCACAAACAAGGGCCTGTCATCAGTGGAGAAAAAGCGTAGTGTTAAAGTTGCGCCGCCGCCTAGCCATCTGGACATAACTGCACCAACCCATAAAGCTATTAGTAAGCTTTGTAATGCTGAAAGTGTTTCCACAAAATTATCCCCCTTTATTTTTCTAGAATATTTTTTTCTAATTCAATGATTTTTGCTGCGTAAAACTTGCTGATTAATTTCTAGTGGAATGAGATGTACTTTTTCTTTACTATCTACAAAAGCTGCAATTTTATCCAATAGTTCATCATCTAATGGATATAACTCCATATCTGTTAAGCATCTTGGTAGATGTAGTTTTTCATATAATGGTAATAATGAATCAATTACATCCCATTTGTCTTCGATTGCTAATTGATAGAAAATTCCATATGCAACTTTTTCACCATGCAAGTATGCATGACTATGTGGTAAATACTTAGAGATTCCATCATGTACTGCATGTGCAGCTGCATTTCTCGCATACTTATCTCCTAATCCACCAACCATTCCTGCTACGGCAATAATTATTTCTGAACAATGCACAAATTCATCTGATACAACCCTGATTTCATATCATCAATGGCTTTATCGCCCTCTTCTAATAAGATATCTTTAGAAATCAATGCAGTGTATCTAGCAAGCATAAGGAACGGTTCTTTTCACCAGATGTTTTTGCGATAGGATCATATCAGATTCATACCATTTTGCAAGTGTATCAGCTAAACCTGCGATAAAAGTACTCAATTGGAGAATCAATCACAAGATATGGATCAGTAATCAAGAAAGCAGCCTGTCTTAAATAATGTTCTGATTTACCTTCAGATTCACCAGATTCTTTGTACATCACCGATAGCGGTGTCCACGGCGCACAATTACTTGCAAGTGTTGGAATCACACCATATGGTAAATTAAGCATATGGCCACTTAAGCCTACTAAGTCAGACAGTTTTCCACCTCCAACTCCAAGAATAAAATCAATGTTGTTTTTCATCTACTTTTTGCTTAATTAAATCCACACCATAGTAACTACACTCACCTGTGTATTGATGGTAGTAAAAATTCGAATCGCTCATCATCCAGGAAAATGAATAAACTTTTTGCTTTTTCCCCAAGAGATTGTTCCATGAACAACAAGAATTTTTTTAGCATTAAATTCTTCAAACATTTTGGTACAAAATCAATTGCATCTTTCGCATAACGATAAACCTGTGGTCCGACTTTAACTTTCAAATCGCTTAACATTTTTTTCTCACCTCCTAGTCCTTAATTAAAGTGCTCTTTGCCTGAACAGATCTCTCTGGTAAAAATTCCTTTAATAACATCTTCACAATCACATACGCATTTTTCACCCATATCGTGAAGACATTCAAGTGTATATGCAGATGTATGTGGCGTTACAATTACATTATCAAGTTTAAGGAATGGATGAGTTGCTCTAGTTGGTTCAACTTCCATAACATCAGTTGCATAACCTGCAATCTTTCCTTCCTGTAAGCCATTTAACATTGCTTTCTCATCAACAAGTGCACCACGTGCAGAATTTGAAATATAGACATTATCTTTCATGCATGAAATTTCTTTTTCGCCAATCATATGATAATTATTTTCATTCAAACTAGCACAAAGGCATATAATATCTGAATCTTTTAATAAAGTATTCAGTTCCACTTTACTAGCACCGTATTGCTCGATATGCATCTTTGATTTATAAGGATCATAGCCCAATACATTACACTTAAACCCATTTCTTAACGTTTTCAACAACCTGGCTACCTGTATTCCCAATGCCAATGACACCTACCGTCTTGTTATATAGCGTATGTCCAACAAATTGCGCTCTTTCTTCATAGCAATCTTTTTAACTCGCTCTGATGAAGCAATAGTTTTCCTCATTAAACAAAGAAGATTTGTTATATTATTTTTCAGCAACTGCACCTCGCTCAACAAGTGCTGGTACAATCGATACAATCGTATTGTGCTTTTTCTGCTGCGGCAATATCAACATTGTTATATCCAATACCATGGCGAGTAATCAGTATAAGTTCATCTTTATTCTCAAAGAAATCTTTATTAAAGAATGGTGTTACACTTGCAATAATAATGTCATACCCTTGTAGTGCAAGTGCTAGATCTTTACCGGGAATTGATTGATCAAATCGAAAAATGTTTTATCTCACCAATTTTTCTAGACGATTAATATGTTCAGGAAATATTTTTCCAAAACTACTAGAATTCACGATTGCAATTTTATGTGTCATTTCTATGCATCTCACTTTCTAGTTTTACTGCATGTCCACCAAAAACCATGGCGTAGTGTAGCAACAACTCTATTTGAAAAGCTATTATCAATCTTGCTGGCGCTACGGACAAATAATGAATGCGCAATAACAGTTGCAGGAACATTTAGTCTTAATGCTTCCTCAATTGTCCATTGAGCCTCTCCGTTTGCATCAATAACACCTTCAATTTTTTTCTAGTTTAGGATCTGCTGCAAACCCTTCTTCTGCTAATTCCATTAACCAGGACCGCACAACTGAGCCATGATTCCAAACATGCGATACAGCTTCAAAAATCATAATCAAATTCAGAAGCATGTAGAATGTCAAATCCTTCGCCAATCGCCTGCATCATACCGTATTCAATTCCATTATGTACCATTTTTAAGTAATGTCCTGAACCATGGCGTCTTGGTAAATAAGCAACCACCTTTCAACCGCTAAATCTTTAAAGAAAGATTCAAGTTGTACATAGACCTCATTCTCGCCACCAATCATAAAACAAGCTCCGTTGCGTGCACCAGACATTCCTCCTGATGTTCCACAGTCCAAGAATCCTATTCCACCCTCTTTTTAAAATTTTATAATTATCTAAACTGTCCGTATATCGAGAATTTCCTGAATCAATAACAATATCTCCCTTTGCTTAATTTTGTTGGAAGTTCTTTAATCAAATTATTTGTTATCATTCCAGCAGGTGTACTTAGCATCACAACTTTTTTTGAGAATCCAAGTTCTCTAGAAGTTCATCTAATGTATCAACTGTAGTAATACCTGCTTTTCTTGCATTATCTCTTCCTTCAGATGAAGCATCGTAACCTACAATCCCCCAATGATGGTCAATTGCATTTAAGGCCAAATTAAAGCCCATTTTACCCAATCCAATTATTCCAATTTTCATATAATTCCTCTCTTTGAATAAATCATAATTAAAAAAATTTTATTTTTGTAAAGGCTTACATAAATAAAAATTTATTTTTATTCTTCGCTCTTAATTGTATTGATATTTTATTTCATTGTGTGTTATTTATTATATGTAATGGGCTGTTAGAGGTATATTTATGAGAAATTTATATTTAGAATCACTCATCAACAAAAACAAACACTACTTCACTGATACCGAATCAACAATTGCATCACATTTTAAAAAAATCGGAGATAATTTATCTCGCTATACACTTTCAAAAATTTCTAAAGAGATTGATTGTTCAGAGACTTCCATTTTTAAGTTCGTAAAGAAATTAGGTTTTTCTGGTTTTTCAAGATTTTAAAATTTTCAGTTGCTAATCATCCCAATGATCGTGATAAAAATTCAAAATTATTGCCGCATTTAAATATCGATTTACTTGATGATGTACTCCCTACAGACTCTATCCAGCAAGTAGGTAAAAAAGTAATATCTTCTAATATAGCATCCCTAACATCAATGATTAACACTATAGATGAATTACCCTTAGAAGCAGTGTTAAAGATTATAGAAAGATCAAATGAAATATTTTTATTGGAATTGGAGGCTCCTCAATTACCGCTTACGATAGTTATCATAAATTCTTGCGCACAAAAATATCGATGTTCTTATATCCAAGATGCACATATGCAATTGATTCAAGCAATCAAGTTGAACAAAAAAATGACTGTGTTTTCTTATTCTCGCATTCTGGAAAAATCTACACAAACTGTTCAAGTAGCAAAAAGCCATCAAAAAATCTGGTGCAAAAAAATTATATCTCTTACAGGAAATCCAAATTCTGAATTAGCAAAATTATCCGATGAATGTCTGACTGTATGCTCACAAAGCTCTGCTTTCCGAACAGAAACACTAACTTCAAGAATATTATATTTATCACTAATGGATATTATTTATGTAAAATACAGCCATCCGTGACCAAGAAAAATACAGAAACGATTAATAAGATTCGTTCTGTTCTATCTGATGTAAAAATCCACTCAATAATCAGGGCAAAAATCTCTTCACCCCAAAATGTGAAGAGATTTTTTTATTAGTATTTTTATTAGTATTGACCCATTGCTGGAGGTACTGGCACATCCTTTTTCTGGAAGCTTAGCAATTGCAGCTTCTGTTGTGATAAATAAGCCAGAGATACTTGCAGCATTTAATAATGCGGAGCGAGTTACCTTCGTAGGATCGATAATACCTGCTTCATACATATCAACCCATTCGCCTGTCTTTGCGTTGAAACCATGATTTTTCTTTAGCTGCTAACTGTTGTTCATAGATTTCATTGCCATCAAAGCCAGCATTTTCAGCAATCTGCATGATTGGCATTTTAAGTGCGTCTAACACAACATTGATACCACGTTGTACATCTACTACATCTGACTTTAATGTGGCACGCATCTTTATACGCTTGCACTAATGCAAGTCCACCGCCAGTCACAACACCTTCTTCAACGGCAGCCTTTGTTGCGTTTAGCGCATCTTCGATGCGTAACTTCTTTTCCTTAAGTTCTGTTTCTGTTGTAGCACCAACCTTAATTAAAGGCAACACCATTTGTAAGTTTACCCAGTCTTTCTGCTAGTCTCTTCTTATCATAATCAGACTTTGCATTTTCGATTGCTGCTTTAATTTCAGATACACGTTTAGCAACTTCAACACTATCACCTGCACCATCGATAATTATTGTCTTATCTTTACTTACTACTACTTTCTTAGCAGAACCTAAATCATTCATTGTCATTTCTGCTAAGTTCATATTCAAGTCCTTCGCATAGAAGTTTGCACCTGTTAGGACAGCGATATCTGCCAATTGATTCTTTGCATCATCGCCATAAAAACCCGGAGCCTTTGTCGCAACAACATTGAAGGTGCCACGTAACTTATTAATGATTAATGTACTCATCACTTCATTATCATAGTCATCTGCGATAAGAAGTAATGGCTTATTGATTTTAACAACTTCTTCCAAGACCGGTAGAATTTCTTGAATTGTATTGATCTTTTGGTCTGTTACCAAGATATATGGGTTATCCATGGATACTTCCATCTTATCACGGTCACTTACCATGTATGGGGAAACATAGCCTTTGTCATACTGCATACCTTCTGTCATCTCTAAGACTGTTTCGAAGGAACGTGATTCATCCACGTTGATAACACCATCATTACCAACCTTTTCCATCGCTTCCGCAATAATCTTACCAATTTCTTCTGAGCCTGATGAGATAGTAGCGATGTTCTTTACATCATCGTTGGTTGTAACTTGGTGAGAGTTCTTTAATAAAGCATCTGCTACAACATTGGCTGCCTTTTCAATTCCCTCACGCATAAGTACAGGATTAGCACCCTTTTCAACTGCCTTAAGTCCAGCTGTAATCATTGATTGGGTTAAGATAGTCGCAGTTGTTGTACCATCACCTGCTAATTCATTTTGTATTATTGGCTGCTTCATATACTAACTTAGCACCCATATTTTCAAACTTATCTTCAAGTTCTACTTCCTTAGCAATAGTTACCATCATTTGTAATCACTGGTGAGCCAAAGGATTTCTCTAATACAACATTTCTTCCTTTGGGCCTAAAGTCACCTTCACCATCCGCTAATTTATTAACACCGTCCAACATAAGTTGACGTGCATCTTTACCATACTTTAATTCTTTTGCCATAATAATTCCTTCTTTCTTCTTTTATTCTACAATCGCAAGAATATTTTTCTGCTTCGATTAATAGATACTCTTTTTGATTTTCTTTGATTTCAGTTCCAGAATATTTTTATATACAACCTTTTTGACCAACCTGTAATTCCAATGGAGTTAATTTTCCATTTTCCATCTTGCCAGGTCCTACAGCCACAACAATACCCTTTCCAGGTTCTTCCTTTGGCTGTTCTGTCAAAAATAATACCGCTCTTTGTTTTCTCTTCTTCTTTCGCTTTTTCTAAGACTACATAATCACGTAATGGTTTTAACATGTTTATTCCTCCTTTTAGCACTCTAATACATATAGTGCTAACATAAATTATCTTAGCACTTTCTATCACTGTGTCAATAAGAGTGATGAGGATAAAACTTTTCTTGTATAATAGGGTTTGGAGTTCAAGTTATGGAAAAATTGAGTTTATTATTGTTTTCAAATAGTGAATTTTTAATTCTGTTATGTTTTTACCTTTGTGATATTAATCATCGGTTATTTTTATATCAGCTATATTATTTTAAATCCGAAAAACATCGCAGTATTTTATCACTCGTATTAATGATGTTAATCTATACTGTCATTTCTTTTTGGAAGCTTGGTTCAACTAGTTTTCCAACGACTACATGGCAGCCAACCGCAGAGAAACAACAAATCACATTTGACTTTGGCAAAAGTGAAAAATTTGATGCGATTTATACAATCTATGGGGAAGGTGATACGAATTCTAATCCATCCACATATCAAATTGGTACAAATAATATTCATTTGTATGCTTCTAATGATTTACAAGAATGGACACGTATTGCCAGTCTTGAACAAGGAAATATTTATACCTACGCAATTGAACAAGGCAATTGGCAATATCGTTATATCAAACTGGTTGATTTAAGCGAGAATAGTTCTTTATCAGAAATTGGCTTCCGTAATGAAAATCATACTGGATTTTTACCAATTTCTATCTTGCGAGATAAGCAGAAAGATGGACCATACCCTGAAGTTTACTCATTGATGAACAAGATAAATTAGTTCTTTCTCCTACCTATTATGACCAAGCATATTTCGATGAAATTTATCACGTACGTAACGCATGGGAAATCGCAAATGGACAGTATATGTACGCAAATGTTCACCCATTACTCGGCACCAATATTATTGCACTATCCATTCGTTTATTTGGGATGAACCCTTTTGCCCTGGCGATTACCTGGTGCGATAGCTGGAGTACTCATGTTACCGGTGTTGTTTGGAATCTTAAAATTATTATTGAAACGAGATGAATTATCTTTGATTGGTTCATTCTTGCTAGCTGCAGATTTCATGCATATCACAACATCACGTATCGCAACACTTGAACCATTTAGTATTTTATTCATATTATGTTCGTTCTATTGGATGTTAAAGTACTGCATGTCGAACTTCTATACCCTACCAATGCAGAAGGGAGTTTTTATACCTACTCCTATCTGGTATCTTTATGGGAATATCAATATCAGCGAAGTGGACTGGATGCTATGCAGCTGTAGGACTAGCAATAATGTTATTTACAAACTGGATTCAACGATACCCCGAATATAAGAAAGATAAAAAGACTCATTCACAGTTCTTTCAAATACTGCTGAAAACAATGCTACTTTGTGTACTATTCTTCATCATTATCCCAATCACAATCTACTGTGTTTCTTATATTCCTGATCACATATTCCGTGATGAACCATGGTCTATCGCTAACGTTTGAAACAAGCTCAACAGATGTATTTTTACCACGTCAATTTTAAACGCAACACACCCATATCAAAAGCACTTGGCTTCAATGGGTATTTGATTTACGTCCAATGTGGTACTATGTTGGAACTGTAGGTAATGTATTTCATACAATTTCTTGTTTTTCTAATCCGTTATTAACATGGGCCGGTGTTCCAGCAATTCTTTTTACAACATACTGTCACTATTTAAGAAAGATACGGTAGCTTGGTATATTGTGGTCGGCTATTTTAGTGGTCTTTTTACCATGGATTATCTACGTTCATCGTATCGTATTTGCATATCACTTCTATCCAACATCATTATTTACCATCATTGCGATTGTATACTGTATTCATCACTTAAAACAACGTAAATATCAGTTTGTAGTACCAGTATATCTAGCACTCTATCTAGGATTGTTTATTCTATTCTTACCAGTTACGACCGGATTTGGTACAACAATACAATTCGCTAAGTTTCTAGCATGGCTACCAGGATGGTATTTCGGATGAGAAAGTATCGTAAGTTATTGATTGATTTATCAATCATCCTAGCATTGACTATGCTACTAATGTTCCCATATCTAACAAAGAGTTTTCTTGCGATTGAACATGATACCTTCTTTCATGTATCACGCATTGAACAATACGCAAACGCTCTTCAACACGGACAAATACTTCCAGCTATTTATCCATATGAAAATGGAGGATTTGGTTACGGAAGCCCTCTCTTTTTACTCTGATATATTCTTACTATTACCAGCAATCCTACATAACTTGAGGCCTAGTATTAGTTGATAGCTATAAACTTACTGTATTTCTTGCAAGTTTCTTTTCTGGAATTACAATGTACATGCTTGCAAGTAAGTTTACTCAGAAGTCATCGATTCGATTGCTAGCTGTCACTGCATATCTTTTTCAGCAACTATCACATCACAGATATCTATGTACGTGGAGCATTAGGGCGAAGTATTCGCACTTGTGGGTATTCCATTAATTTTATCTGGCTTATACGAGATATTTGAAACCAATCAGAAGTATTCATTATCTTATCTGATTGGTTTAGTAATTACTGTATTATCACATAACCTGAGCTTCTTATTATGTTTTTATCCTAGTACTCATTATTAGTATCATTTATCTTCCGAAAAAATCTATCCATAGATATAGACTTCTTATTGTCGAAAGTATGCTGGCATGTTTACTAACTTCCTTCTATACCTTCCCAATGGTAGAACAACTAAAATCACAACAGTTCTATCTGAATTACTATGCATCAAGTTCCGCATTAGAAAATCATGCAATGGCATTCTGGCAGTTCTTTGCCAATAAAACTGTGTTTGGACTATCTGGCAATCAATATAAGGCAAACAATGCAATGGTTGTTAATATTGGTTTATTTTTAACCATTGCACCTATCAGCTATCTTTTTCTTACTAAGAAGAAACATACATTCATAACTATCATGTTAGTGATCGGATTGAGCTGTATGTTATTACCTGCACAGATATTCCCCTGGAAGTACATGTCAATGCTAAGGATATTACAATTTCCATGGCGATTAAACATGCTTGCATTACCACTATTATGTGTTCCTGCTGTAATAGGCATAGAAAACCTTACGCATAAACTTAAGTATTTACCTATCTGTTTGATATTGTTGTTGAGTTTAGAAGGAATATACCATCTCTATCCTGCAACAGAAACGTACATTTGTCATGCCACACAATACAACATGGCAAGAAGTAACTGATGGTAAAATTATTGATCCATACTATTCTGCACAATATATGCGTGTAGAACTTGCGGGTGGTGATTATCTTCCTTATAACTCTCCTGACTTCCGTAGTTATACAAAGACAATTCAAACTACATCAGCTGAAACAGTCACAACTGGAGAATGGATTGACTATGGTAGTTATCACTTTACAATTACCAACCCACAAACTGTCATACTTCCAATTACGTATTACAAAGGCTATATCGTTCGTAATATTGATACAACAGAGATTCTAGAGACCTCATTAAGTCACAATGGTCTTGTCAGTGTTTTCAATACCATATGCAGGCACGTATGTATGTCAGTACCAAAAATACCACCATCCGTATGGTATCGATTTGGATTTCTATTCTTACATGCATGACTTGTATTGGTTACATCATTTATCGTAAACGAAAAAGGATATTTTATAAATATCCCTTTTTCGTTTAGATTTAGTACCACTTGATTTCGTTAGCTTCTAAGTGTAATGAGAAGGATGAGCCATCTCCACGATAGATAACAGTATCTTGTGGTTCATATGTATTATTTACAACGCAATAGCTTTGTGTAGAAGGATATACATTTACATCAACGTTATAGTTTTCCGAATACCACTTCTTCATTTCATCTTCACGATGACAACTGTAGTAGATTGCACGATAGAGAAGTCTTGCATTTTCAAAACTAAATGGTAAACCATTCATGTATACTGCTCTACCCTTACCATATTCATTGACTGCGAGCTTCACACTAAGGTCTTCTTGCTTGATAACCTTTGTGCCCGGTAATGCATAAACACTGTTTACATTTTCACCCCAGTCTTCGTGTTCTAACTGTTCTGTTATGAAGTGATCATGGCATTCCCAGTTGTACTTGTCTGTATGAAGTGTGAAGTCTAGTTCTTTATCAACACCTAATACATCATAAAGTGTGAAGAACTTACCATTTCTTGCACAAGCTGTAGGTTCACCAATACCGATGAAACCACCACCATTATCTACATAACGACGTAGGGATTGTAATAATCTTTTCATCAAATTCTTCACCACCACTAAAGCTTGTGTAACTACTACCATAGTTTAGTACAACATCAATATCGTTTAAGATATCTGGATTTTCACGTAGTTCTTCAAAACTGATGAACTTCACATCAAATGGGAAACCACTAAGTGATTCAAGAACACCTGTGTAGGAGTAGATTTGCTTTATAGCGTATTGCGTGATGTACAAGATGTGCACCCCAACGGCGAAGCTCACCATAGCTATTTAATACACCAACCTTGAGTAGGTTATGCGGTGTTTGTTTTCCTACATGTTCATAGAGTTCTCTAAATTCATCGCATACTTCAGAAACATACTCGATAAACTCTGGGAACTTTAATGCAAGTTTTCAAGTATCCACCATAACCGATACGATCAACTGGTGAACGTAAGATTGCACGACGTGCTGTTACCCAGTTTACTTTCGCTTCTTGTAATGGATCTCCACCTTCATGGAATGTATCTGGGAAGAAGTATGGTAAGAATCTACCTTCTGTATACTTCACACCCTTGATATCTGAAATCAAGCGTAATGTAGAACCTGAACCAACACTACCTACAACAGCGTCCAATCCAATTTCAGAGAAGTACTTACCATATGGTTCTGTACCAATCCAATGGTCTCCCAAGAACATCATCGCTTCCTTACCATAGGAATGACAGATGTCTACGAGCACCTTTGCAAGCTTGCATACTTCTTTTTGTTGGAAGTCAATAAAGTCTTTATATTCCTTGGAAGGAACACAGAACTGACTGTTATGAAAGCCTTTATTAATAATAAATTCTGGACGGAACTTATAGCCAACTTCCTTTTCGAACTGTTCCAAAATATATGGTGATACAGAAGCACTATATCCATACCAGTCAACGAACTTCTCACGAGCAAACTCATCAAACTGTAGTGTGAACTGATGGAAGAATGTTGTAAAGCGTACAACATTTACATCTTCTCTTTCTCTACAGAACCTATGTAACTTCTCAATAACGTGTTTCTGTGTTTCTGGTAGACGTACATCTAATGTCATCTGATGTTCTTCATCTACCCAATCATTTTGTTAAGAAGTTATACATATGAACTGGATCCCACACAATAAACGCTAAAAGCTGACTGTGTATGCATGATAAGGAATCGCTTCCTCAATCACCACATCACCATTTTCTTCATCAAAATACCAGTTTGAAACAACTGTATCTGTTGTACGATCAATAACTTCCCACCAACGGTGAATATCATTCGTTGGGTTCACTTTGAATTGATCTTTATAGAAATGTTCCATGATTTTGATGCGTAAGCATGTATCTTTTGCAGTAACAAAGTCACTCATCAAATACATCTGTTGCATCTCATCCGGATGTTCTTTTGCCCATGCATTATCTTTGCGTGTTGTGTAATATGTAGCGTATTGCTTAATATCCATCTTTCGTAACGCTTCTGGCATATCTGTGCCATCGCAATCACGAATCGCATCAGCCTTCCACTTCTTGATGATTTCGATTGTATCCTCAATCACATCAATATCGGTTGGGACTGTAACTCTTCCTGTACTCATACTTAATTATTCTCCCTTAAACGATACGGTTTTCTGTCTCTGGATCAAAGAAGTGTACCTTCTCTAAATCCATTGCCAGTCTAAAGGATGCACAATCTGAAAGGTCATAGCGTGCATTCACTCTTGCCTGTAACTTCTGTCCTGCAATCTTACCATGCAGGATAAATTCATTACCTAAAAGTTCACTTACATCAATCGCAAAGTCAAATACAGCACTTGGATATGTCTCGTTTACAATCTCTTCAGCGTGTAAGTCTTCTGGACGAATTCCCATTACAATTTCTTTACCTTCATATGCTTGCATGTCTTTTGTGAACTGTTCCGGTAAAATAATGTGCATATCACCAATCATGAATTTTCCATCTGCATATGTACCCTTTAGGAAGTTTGTGGCTGGAGAACCAATAAATCCTGCTACGAACATGTTTACTGGATTCTGATAGATTTCCTTTGGTGTTCCAATTTGCTGGATGTATCCATCTTTCATGATGACAATACGGCTAGCCATTGTCATCGCTCTCTGTTTGGTCGTGTGTTACATAGATTGTTGTAGCACCGATGTTTTTGTGTAGTCGAATAATTTCACTACGCATCTGTACACGAAGTTTGGCATCTAAGTTAGATAATGGTTCATCCATCAAGAATACCTTCGCATTACGTACGATTGCTCTACCTAACGCTACACGTTGTCTTTGACCACCAGATAAAGCCTTAGGCTTTCTATCTAAGTATTGTTCAATCTCTAATGCTTTTGCGGCTGCACGTACACGACGGTCAATTTCATCTTTTATTTGTCTTACGAATCTGTAATCCAAATGCCATGTTTTTCATAAACTGTCATAAATGGATATAACGCATAAGACTGGAATACCATCGCAATCTCACGATTCTTAGGTGCAACATCATTCACTAATTTATCGTCGATATACAATTCACCATTTGTGATATCTTCCAAACCTGCAATCATACGTAAGTTGTTGATTTACCACATCCGGAAGGACCAACCAATACGATGAATTCTTTATCTTGAATCTCTAAGTTAAAATCAAATACTGCCTGTACTTTATTATCGTAAATCTTATTGATATGACGTAATGATAAGTTTGCCATATATCGTCCCCTATTTAAATCTCTTGTTATACAGATGTATAACAAACAAAATGCTAATCAGTCCAACTACCTGAATACCAAGATTCACATAGCCAACTTCTCTTTGACCAATAATTACCATTGCTAGACTGACAACAAATAGAATTGCCATCAAGATTGATTGTGTTGTTCGATTCATATGTCCTCCCTAGTCCTTAAGACCGCCCAAGGTCATACCTTGTGTTAAAGCGTCTTTGTACAAGAATGTATAAGATTAGTGTTGGTAACATAACAATCACAAGTCCTGCATACATCGGTCCATAATTAGTCGCTGCTTTCTGTGCGGACATCAGATTCTGTAATCCTACAGGTAGTGTCTTTAGTGCCTTTGTCTGCACAAGTGTTAATGAAATAATGTATTCATTCCAGAATGCCAAGAAGTTAAATAGGATAACTGTAATAATACTTGGCTTTTGCCATACGGAACATAACTCTCTACCATGGTTGTAAAATAACCACAACCATCGATTTCTGCAGCTTCTTCATATGCCTTTGGTAAGGAGCGGAAGTAGCTTGCAAGAAGATATACTGTAAATGGAATTGCTGTAGATGCATACACAAGCGCAAGAACGAAACGGTTATTCATAAAGAACTGTAGTCCGCTTTTTTGCTAGTGACTTATCCCAACCATTCAACATTAAGAAGATTGGCACAACAATATAGTTTACGTTAATAAATAAGCCAGCCATGATGAGTGTGTTGAAGAACTTTCTACCTTTAAATTGGAATCTAGCAAGTACATACGCAGCTGGTAATGAAAACCACTAGTAAGATTGCTAGAGCCATTGCAGTTACAAGTGTTGAGTTCAAGATAAAATCACCAACTTGTGCAATTTGGAAGGCATCAATAAAGTTCTGAATATTAAATCCTTGTGGTAATGCCCATGGGTTTCCATAGAACTCAGCATTTGTTTTAATTGATGCTAAGAATACCCAGGATACCGGAATGATAATGGATATCGCTAAAGAAATCAGCGCAACATATATAAAGATTTTGTATAAATCAAAATGTTTTCTCTTCATATTACCTCCTAAATCTCAATCGAATCACGATGTGTTACGCAATTGATTGCCCATGATAAGGTAAATGAAAGAATAAATACAACTGCACCGATTGCCATACCATAGCCATAACTTGAACGATTATATGCTTGCAAGTACATATAACTGAGCACTGTTTCACTAGCTCCATCAGGACCACCACCAGTCATGACTTGCACAAACAAGAAACTCAGATTAATGGTTGAAATGACGAAGAATGTAAGTGTTGTACGGATATTATCCCAAATCATCGGAATCGTTACCGAGAAGAATTGTTTAACTTTTCCACTACCCTCTAAAGACGCAGCTTCATATAGATGTTCTGGTATCGTACTCATACTGGCCATGTACATGACCATGTAATAGCCAATCGCCTGCCAAATTAGTGCGGCAATTAACGCATATACAACCAAACCAGGATCACCAAGGTACTTTGTCGTACCAGCACTACCATTGAAAAAGTCCTACAAGTGAATTTAATAAGCCATTTTCAGATGGATCATAAATCGCACTGAAGATTGCAGAAATAACAACGACAGAAAGGATATTTGGAATATAGAATATGATTCTAAAGAAGTTTTGTCCCTTTATCTTTTCACGAACTAGAATAGACGCAAATAAGATTGCGAAAAGCCATCGTTACAATTGTTACTAACACGATGATTAAGATTGTATTCTGAAGAGCGCGGATAAAACTCATATCTTTAAATAACATCTGGAAATTCTTTAATCCTATAAATGTGCGGTTATCACTTAAGCCACCCCATTTAAACATCGACATCATAAACACGTTTATCGTTGGATATAACATAAACAGTGTTAGTAATATCATCGCTGGAGCTAAGCATATTGTGATAAACAGCTTCTTCTCAACACTTTTTTTCATTTCATTACCCCCTTCCTTAAAATAACGACGGCTGTCCACCATCGTTATTTTAATGAATTCTAATACTTAACAGCTAATTGACTATTTGTTTGCTTCGGCAATCTGTTCAACAGCCTTCACTGTTGCGTCATACCATTCATCAACTGTCTTGGAACCATTTACGATTGAGTTTTACAGTTGCGTAGAGTACACCTGTATTAGCATCAGCTACACTTACACCCTCAACGATGTTGTCCATAACTTGAAACCTACTGCATTTGACTTAGCGCCATTGTCATAGATTGTGTAGTATAAAGCATTTTCATCATCCTTACCGATGAACTTAGAAGCATCCTTAGTAGGCATTACAGCACCACCGTTTTCATAGAATAACTTTGTAGCTTCATCAGAATATAAGAATGTAATAAACTTCTTAGCTAATTCTGGGTTCTTAGCTTCTTTAGGAATAAATACCTGTTCTGTAAATGTTGTAGAGTAAGCATCACCTGTAGCAGTTACCTTAGGTAAAGCTGTGAATCCCCACTCAAATCCTGCAGCACGTGGAGCTTCAGCCATTTCACCTGGCAACCATGTTCCGTTAGGAACGAATAATGCTTTGTTATCTAAGACTAATTGTTGGTTCTTCTTGAAGTTATCTCCGTTAGCGTTAGCTACTGTTGTTGGTTCAACATACTGAGCAAGTTTGCCAACGATTTCAAATGCCTTCTTAACTTCTGGTAACTTCAAGCGTCAACGTTATATGTCATTAACTTCGCATATACTTCTGGTCCTGCTGTTTCATTTAATAAAGCAGAGAAGAATGCATCGAAGTACCCTGTTGTTGGGTATGTGAATAATGAGATACCTTCAGCCTTAGCCTTTTCTCCTAATTCCCACATTTCATCCCAAGTTGTTGGAACACTCCATCCCTTTTTCCTTGAATAGGTTAGCGTTATAGAATAATCCACATGGGCTGTAATTGATAGGTGCTAAATATAGCTTGCCATCAGCGTATGGCTCTGTAGCTAAACCTTCATAAATACCATCAATGAGTTTATCTTTTACCTTTGTATCTTCACCTAATACTTTTTCATCAAGTACACTTGTAATGTCTGTTAACATCTTTTTCAGCGATCATAGTGTCTGTTAAGCCACCCTTAGATCCAACTGATAAGTAAACTAAGTCAGGATATGTTCCAGCTTGAACTTCACTACGTAATGTATCAGCGATGTTCTTTTCTAAACGAAGATCAACCTTAACGCCTTCCTTTTCTTCGAAAGCCTTAACAACAGCTTCCCAACCCTTTGTGCCATATCCGCCATCTAGACCAGAGATGTGGAATGTTGTTTCTTCACTTTCCTTCTGTGAAGAAGCAGCTTCTTTTACTACAGCCAATAGCACCGACTGCGAGTAAACCAGCTAATGATAATGTTAATAACTTTTTCATTTGTTCCTCTTTTTCCTCCTAAGAAACTTATTTGATAATTTCAGTTTATGGGTGAAAACGCTTTCAAACAAGAGATATATTGCTAAATATTATCGAAATATTGCTCTAATATATCTATTACGCAATATTTCATATAATCGATTAAAACTTAAGAATACCGATATGCGTTACATGATATGATTAAAGCGATGATTACAGCTATTTCTCAAAAACCAAAACGAAGATCGTTCACTAGGTAAGATTTTTATATGTTACCCACTCCCGTTATGAAGGAGATTGGCATTCAACTCCACACAGTCATGCATGTGCAGAGCTTTTTCTATGTTATCTCTGGTGAAGGCAAATTCTTTTGTCGAAGGAAATACCTAGACATTCACGCAGATGATCTCATTATTGTGAACTCATATATCGAACATACGGAAGTTAGTAAAGAGAATTCCCTCTTGAGTATATTGTAGCAGGTATTGAAGGTTTACACTTCCATAGTGATGATAAACGCTTCAATAATAACTTCAGTATGCATAACTATAAAAGCATATAAGAATGATATTCTTTTCTATCTCAAAACATTACTGCATGAAATGGAACATCAAGATGAATACTCTCAACACTTAGTAAATTCTCTACTAGAGATTATGCTTTATTAACATGGTACGTCGTACCAATACAACGCTAAATGTATCTCCAGTAAAAAAGACAACGAAAAGAATGTATCTTCATCGAAAACTATATCAACGATCACTTCAAAGAAGATATAGACCTAGACAAGCTCAGTGAATTAACATTCTTAAATAAATATTACTTAGTACATGCATTTAATCAATATAAAGGGATTTCTCCGATGCGCTACTTAATACAGCGCAGAATCTCTGAAGCAAAAATTCCTATTAGAGACTACCAGTTATAGTATGAATGATATCTCCGCTATCATTGGCTTCTCTAACCAAAAATTATTTTACCTTTGCGTTTTAAAGCGTGAGATTGGTTGTTCTCCAAGTACGTATCGTAAACAATTCCTAAAAACGAAAAGACTAAAAACATGCATACAAAAAGCCGGTTCTCGGCTTTTTTTGTTATGAAACGTAAGTCTGCAGATAGCTTTTCTTTGAGTTTTTCAAGAATCGCATCGTGAACAGCACGTACTTCTTCATCATTCAGTGTATGATCAGAAGCTTGGTATGTAATACGTAGAGCTACAGATTTCTTACCTGCTTCAACATGTTCTCCTTCGTAAATATCGAATACTTCCGATTTACGAACAAGCTTCTTACCTGTACTGTTAATAATCTTTAACATTTCTTCTGCTGTTACTTCTCTATCTACAACTAATGCAATATCGCGTGAAATTGATGGATAACGATCAATCGGTACAAACTTCACCTTAGAAGCATTTGTCTCATTTACGACATCCAATGAAAGTTCCGCATATGTTACTCGTTTTAAATCATATTTCTTTGCATAGCTTGGATGTAATTCACCAAATAGACCTAATGGTTTTACGGTCTAAGAGAATCTCTGCACTGCGATATGGATGGAAATGTTCTACATCCGTTGTATTTGGACGTACCGTAATACGTGCATCATTGAAACCACAACGATTTAACCATGTCATTAGGATTCCCTTTAAGGCATAGAAATCACCAGCTTCATTTAACTTGTGCAGTGGATCATTTTGAACATTACCGTCTAATACAACTGCAAGTCTTTCTTCTTCCTTATCCTTTGCATATACCTTTGAGATTTCAAATAACAAGTTATCTGTATTTTGGTGCGCTTCATTGTACTGCACGCTTGTTAATACAGAGTTTAATAAACTTGCACGAATGTACTTACGATTCTCTGACATTGGCATCGCAAGAGGAATCGCTTCTCCAAGTGGAATAACGCTGTCTTCATCTCTTCTTCAGAGATCAATGTATATGTAACAATTTCATTGAGACCAAAGGCCTTCAATGTTTCGCGTGTCATACGTCTGAGTTTCTGCTTTGGCGATAATTGACCAACGGTTGTACTCATTACTGGTAATGTAGATTTCAAAAGTATCAAAACCAATTAAGCGTACAATTTCTTCATCGATGTCTGCACGACCTTCAATATCAACACGGTAACTTTGGAATATGACATGTAATCTCATCGCCATTTACTTCTGGTTCAAAGTTTAACCATGTGAGTGTTTCTTTCACTTCATCCATTGTAAATGCTGTACCTAATAAAGCATTACAGTGAGAGAGTGTTTCCTTTACCACAACTGGCTTATAGCCATCTGTACCATAAATTACTGTCTCTTCAAATCCATCTGCACATGCATACTCTTGTAAAAGTTGTACAGAACGGTCCATAGCCTTTTGTGCAGCTAATGCCTCAATACCCTTTTGTAAAGCGCTGTGCTGCTTCAGTAATGAGATTTAAACGAATGGATGAGCGACGTACGGAAGTCTTGATTGAAATGTGCCGCTTCAATAAAAGATACCTTCTGTTGTTTCATCAATCATGGATTCTTCCCCACCCATAATACCGGCAATACCAGTTACTTCGCCATTTGTAGTGATAAGGATATCACCCTTTTTCAATCGCAAACTCGACACCATCTAGTGCAGTCATCTTTAACTCACGATCATCCACAACTGTAATTTCTCTTGTTGGAAGCTTTGCAAGATTGTAATAGTGTAATGGCTGTCCTGTTTCAAGCATTACAAAGTTGGAAATATCAACAACATTATTAATTGAATTGATACCTGCCGCATGTAAGTATTCCACCATCCACTTTGGAGATGGTCCTACCTTTACATGATTTACAACTTTACCCATGAAGAAGTCACACTTTTTCAGTGTTGCTTGTTACCTTAAATGTGGATGGTGTTCCAATGTTGGATTTACCAGCATAATCAGGCCCACTTCACTTCACGGTGTAAAGATAGCACCAACTTCTTTTTGCCATATTCCACATGCTAGAACAATCTGCACGATTTGGTGTTAATGATACATCTAAAATCGTGTCATCATAGCCTATGTATCCAAGCACATTTGTTTCACCAACAGGTGCGTCCTGTGGTAACTCTTCAATTCCGTTAATTTGTTTTTTCTGTAAGATATTTATGATCAATACCTAACTCACGTAGTGAGCAAAGCATACCATTTGATTCAATTCCATGAAGTGGCTTTGCCTGAATGGTAATACCGAGTAAAACTGCACCTGGTAAAGCTGCGATTACCTTTAAAACCTAATCGGCAGTTTGCAGCACCACATACAATTTGTGTTGTATCGTTTTCACCTGCTCCATAGCGAACGATTGTACGGTGTAAATGTGTATCTGGGATATCCTCACATTCAATTACTTCCGCTATCACAAGACCCGTTCCTTGTGCCATCGGTTCAATTCCTTCAACTTCTAATCCAGCAGTTGTTAATTTATCTGCTAGTTGTTGTGGAGTAATATCACTTAAATCTACATATTCCTGTAGCCATTTATAACTTAGTCTCATTGCCTTCCTCCTCTTAGTCAAAACGATCGAATGTCTTCAAAAAGCGAACGTCATTTGTATAGAAGTTGCGAATATCATCAATTCCATATTTCAACATCGCAACTCTTTCAAGTCCCTACACCGAAAGGCAAATCCAGAATACTTCTCAGGATCAAATCCATTCATGCGTAATACATTTGGATGTACCATACCTGCACCTAAGATTTTCAATCCAACCAGATCCCTTACATACGTTACAACCCTTACCATTACAGAATGGGCAAGATACATCAACTTCTACAGAAGGCTCTGTAAATGGGAAGTATGATGGACGGAAACGAACTGTTCTACCTTGACCAAACATTGTGCTAGCCATGTATTCTAATGTTCCCTTCAGGTCAGCTAAAGTAATATTCTCACCAACGACAAGACCTTCACATTGCATAAACTGATGGCTATGTGTCGCATCGTCATCATCACGACGATAAACCTTACCTGGGCAAATTAACTTGATTGGAACCTGCCCTTTTGCCTTTTCTAATTCACGCATCTGCATCGCAGTTGTATGTGTTCTAAGTAATGTATTTGGATCGATATAGAAGGTATCCTGCATATCACGTGCTGGGTGATCTTTTGGTGTATTAGCCAATTCAAAGTTGTAGTAATCCTGTTCAACTTCAGGACCTTCCGCAACCTTATAACCCATACTCAAGAAGAGGTCTTCAATCTCCTGTTGAATCATCACAAGTGGATGTGTCGTTCCAAGTTTATGGATATCTCCAGCTAATGTAACATCAATCTTTTCGGCTTCTAACTTACCCGCAAGAGCCGCAATCTTTAATACTTCTTCTTTTGACTCTAATACTTTGGCAACCGTATCCTTACATACGTTTACCTTCTGGCCAAAGGCTGGCTTTTCCTCTGGTGGTAAAGCTTTCATTTCAGACATAAGTGCCTGAATACTACCCTTTTTACCTAAGTATTGAATTTTGACTTGTTGTAATTGTTCCAAGTTGCTTGCTTGCTCAATCGCAGCTAACGCTTCTTCTTGGACCTGCATAACTTTATCGCTCATTGATCTTTTCCTCCATAAAAATTCCTGCAAAAATATTGCAGGAACGTTATTCACGCGGTACCATCCTGATTCGCACAAATGTGCGCACCTCAATTCATCTGTAACGTAGATATACGGAGATGATTAATCCCACTGGAAAAGTGAATTCACCAAGCGTCTTCTATAGAACCCTTTCAGCGTTTAGGTTCCTCTCTGTCTATAGCGTGTTTGGCTACTACTCTTTTCGTTATCGCTTTAATAGCCATATTATACGGCAAACCACATAAAAATGTCACTAGTTTCCACAAAATCAATTTCTGCAAATAAAGTTTTTCCAACGTCAATTGTTAATCCCCTTAGTAATAACTCAATAAACACTAATTTATAGGCATGCCCATAATCCCTGTGAGAGATGACAAATGTTTTTCTTCTTTTCGAAACTTAAAAATTTTTAAAGTTTCGAAAAAAATTATATACTAACAGAAAATATACTGTCGAAACAGTATACCTTCTTGTTATTGTTGATAATACTCTGCCTGTGCTTGATAGAGCATGTAATATTCACCTTGTTTATGCATGAGTGAATCATGATTGCCATCTTCTACTAACTTACCATCTTTAAAGACAACAATACGATCACAGAACTTACATGAACTCATACGATGAGAGATATAGATAGCTGTCTTACCCCCAACAAGTTTATCAAAGTTCTCATAGATTTCTGCTTCCGAGAATGGATCCAAAGCTGCGGTAGGTTCATCTAGGATTACAAATGGAGCGTCTTTTATACAATGCACGTGCAATTGCTAACTTCTGTGCTTCACCACCAGATAACTTAACACCTTCACTATTTAAATCTTCCAATACACAATCCAGTCCATCCTGACCAGATGTAAAGCGTTTCTCTAGGCCTACATCTGCGATAATCGCATTGATATCTTTTTTTCTTCATTATGATGACCGCACTCTAGATTTTCTTTTGCACTGATATTGAACATACCGAAATCTTGGAATACTGGACTAAAGATTTTTTTGTATACTCATTGAAGTCAAACTTTTTGAATATCAATACCATTTAACAAGATTCTTCCTTCTGTCGGTTGATACAAACGACATAGTAACTTGATGATTGTTGTCTTACCTGCACCATTCTGTCCAACTAACGCTAACTTTTTCGCCGATCTTAAATGTAAGATTCACATTGGATAATACAAGTTGTTCACTATTTGGATAGTGAAAACTCACATTTTCAAAAGCAGAATTCATATGCATTATCATTTCTCTTTTCAATTGGTAATGAACCCGTGGTACGAATCGATTCATCATGCAAGAAATTTGTAAAGTAATTTAGATAATCCAATTGGAACACCGCATCACTATACGATATGATACAACCCGAAATATATTGGATCAGTTGTTGCATAGCACCTGCATATAAGAGTACAGAACCAATTGATAAATAACCATGCAAGCTTAAGTATGCGATATAAATATATGTACATGCTCCAAAAGATACTTAATGTGAAGTTATAAACCGATTCATATCTTCCTTTTCTCTTAGAGAAATCCAAATAAACATGGAATGTTTTAATAATATTTTTAAAAATACTTTTTCAAATAACTGATCCATTCGATTGATCATCATTTGTTTCTTGTATTCTACATTGACCATTGTTGTGAGTAGATAACTAAACACGGAGTTGTTATGAATATTTCTTTTTATTTAAGTCTTCATAATAAGCACTCGTTCGTTTTAAAATGATAACACCCAAACAAATACAGCCAACTGCAAGTAATAGTAATAATACTAAATAGAACGAATACTGCATTGCCTGATAAAAACAAGTACCCTACAAAACAGAAAGCATATAGAGCAGAAAATAAGTTAGTGCATAACAGAATTATGATCTGTAAGAAAGAACCAGTTCCTCCTGTAGCATTCATACGATTACTTACTGCACGTACTTTTGTCATGCTATCGTTATCTTCAAAAATATCGTAGCGCATGGTAAACGACATATAGTTCACCTGACTCATGAGTTACTTCATCTGTAATAAATTCATATCCCTGTAAATAAGAATCAATCCAATTACCAATGAAGGATAATAGATAACTACTAACTAGCATAATCGTGACAACTTGAATTGCGGCTTGAAACTGGCTTGTAAGTAATAAGTCTAAGATACGTGAATATCCAAACAGTACAATAAAGTTAGGTGTACTTCTACAGAAAGCTAATGTAAGCATCTGTACAGTAATATGAGGAAATTGAACTTTTAAAAGTTGAATCAAATCATGCGTTTGTTGATAGAATTGCTTGAGTTTCATCTTGTTCTTCCTCCTTGTAGTATTTTGCCTGTACATCAAACATCTCTGCGTATTTACCATTTAATTTCATAAGTTGTTCGTGCGTTCCTTGTTCAATAATCTCTCCATTTTCTAAGAAGACAATATTGTCGCAGAAACGAGTTGAAGCTAAACGGTGCGAAATAAATAATGCACTTTTTACCTTTTGTGATTTCCTTATACTCTTCATACATATCCTTTTTCCGCAAGTGCATCAAGCGCTGCAGTAGGTTCATCTAAGATGAGTAACGAAGGATTTTTGTAATATGCCTTTGCAAGCAATAAACGTTGTTGTTGTCCACCACTGAAGTTGATTCCATCTGGGGAAAGATCTGTATTGATATAACTATGAATTCCCTTTGGTAATTGATTTACAATCGTATCTAACTTAGAGATGCATAACGCTTCTTGTACGCGATTTTCATCATAGTCTTCTTCATGCATGCAAGAAATGTTTTTCACCAATCGTCATAGAGAATAAATCAATTTCTTGGAATACAATTCCAAGTTTTCCAAAAGTAATCTTCTTTATTGATCTCTTTCAAATCGATACCATTGACTAAGATTCTTCCTGAAGTTGGTGTATACAATCCATAACAGTTTCACGATTGTAGTTTTGCCTGCACCATTTACACCCTACAAGTGCGAGTTTCTCTCCTGTTGTAAAGTGTAGATTAAAAATTCTTTAAGACATACTTTTCACTATCTGGATATTGAAAAGATACATTCTCAAAAATAATATCGAATGGTGTACTCGCTTTCTTACCATCTTGATTAATCACATTTTTATCCATTTTCAAATTCATACGTTCTCTTTGTTAAATCTAGATTAGAATGTAATTTCGCAATCTCAGCAGTTAAAGCTGTGAATCGTTGACCATAACTAATGACAATACCGATATACAGAACGAAAGAACTCATTTCAATCATGCCATGCATCATCAAATAGATTAGATATCCATAGGTAATTCCATCACGGATAAATCCTAAAATAACATCCGTTTGCGCTATCCATCCTTTGTATTTTGAAGCAGCGATAGTCTTCTGTACGAGAATATCGTTATTTTCTTGCATCTTTTCTTTTAAAAAGATCTTGCATCTGAGTAGAGACGGATATCCTTTTCCCTTCGCACTCTTTTGAGAAAGGCTATTAAAATAACGAGACTTCGAATAATTCTCTGCCTTTTTCTTCATCTTTCTTTAAATACAATGCATAGCATTTTTTTCATAGATTTCATAATGAAGAAAAGAAATAAATAATAGAGCTAAAAAGAATTGGCAAGCCAATTTGACTGATAAATATTGCATATAGTATTAAGCTGAGAATCGCAGATAAAAACAACTATCGTATTATGGTATACACCTTCCGCACCTTCCATATTCGAATTTAATGCACGAATTCCATTTTCAAGTTTTTTTCCTGAGCAGGCTTTTGTTTCGTAGTAGGAATAGGTTAATTCCTGTACCTTTTTGGCCACTGGTAAGATAAATAGTTTTTGTCTTGGAATAACATATTGCATACTATTTCTTGTTGAAAGGTAAACATGCCACATGCTAAAGAGTCCATACACCACAAACAAACCAAGTATCTGTAATATCAATGTTGTCCAATCTTGGGTTGTAGTAATAAATTGAATGATAGCAGCTGGTAATAATACAGCGATAAATCCTTCTATTACTGAGATAACAATCTCTAACAACATCATTTTGATTACATGTGGGTCGCATTTCCATAATCGGTATAGCATATCCTTATAAATATTCCATCTAGTAAGCTTCATAGTGATTACCTCCTTGCAGAAATACAATACTTCATATGATAGAAGCAAATAAAAAAATGCATGAATTGTTCAAATTCATGCACGAAATCTTATAGATGTAGTACAATCTCCGTTGCAAATACACCTGGTTCATTTTGACGATTAAGATATCCATCATATTTCTTCACGACTTGATCAACTCTCTTTAGCCCATGTCCATGGTCACCTCGCTTCGTCGTGAAATAGTGATCGGTACGTTGCTTTACTGTCTCACTTGTAGCGTTTGTAATCGAGATATAGAGTTGTTTCTTTAGGATACCAATATATACTCGAATAAATCGTTCATCCGGATCTTTTATCTTACGACAAGATTCAATCGCATTATCCAATAGATTTCCTAAGATAACACATAAGTCTAAATCTGATACATGTAATTGCGGTGGAATTGACGCATCACAATGAATACGAATTTGTCCTTTTTCCGCAATCGCAAGTTTCGCGTTCAAGATAGAATCTAATTGTAAGTTCCCGGAATGATAGAGTGTATCGATAGAGTCCAAATCTGTCTCAAGTTCATTGAGATAGTCTTTCATCTGCTCAACTTTATTCAAAGAGAGAAACCCTTTTAAAGACTGTAGATGGTTATGATAATCATGTCTCCATCCACGCATGGTCATGTAGATGTTTTTCAATTTCATCCATCTGCTGTTTCATCAGTTTATTCTGATAGATGATTGTTTTATCTTCTTCACGCTTCATAATTCTTTGTAAGAGATATTCCAATAAAATAAAAATTAGTGCTGCAATACCACCTGCGATAAAAACCATCATAATAAACACCAAGGAACAGAATTCCAAGATACAACAGAATGATGATAGTTGAAAAGATTCTTTCTTCTTTTTAAGAAATGATAATGATTCCAAATAAAACATAAGAAAAATCCATACAACTATCATATAAGAGAAACGATAAACACTATATCCTGTAAGTGCCAGTATCATAATCGACACAATCACATGCATGAATGTTATCTGTATCTTCTTGATAATAGCTTCATAAAGTGCTAAACCAATCAATATGATTACAGCCATCATAAGACACCTCGATTGGCTGCGATAAATTCCTGCATACACATTTCATAATTACCACGTGCGATCGGGAACTGTATACCATCTTCGCCAATACAATCCTTCTTTGTTACACGTACAATATTTTTCATATTTACCGCAAAAGAGCGATGAATTTGTAATAATGGCATATGTAACATTTCAAGAAGTTCACGAATACTCTGTTTGATGATAATAGTCGTCTCTTCACTCATACCATCACTACGCAAATAAATCTTTGTCTCATGGCTAGAGTGCTTCAACACCAATCACATCACGATGATAAATTTTATATACTTCCTTCTTAGAAGAAATAATCGAAAATTCATCTGATATATGTAATTGCTTGATTGCCTTATCTAATATCTTAAATAATTGATCTTTCTCATAAGGTTTTTAAAAGATAGGCTAATGCGTCTACATCATATCCTTCAAAGACAAAAGTCTTTGACACCACTGATAAAACATATCAAATGATTTAGACGTGCTTGTCTCATCTTACAGGGCAAGTTCAATCCCTGTCATATTCTCCATTTTGAATATCCAATAAAAAGTAAATCTGCAACAAGACCATTCTGCAAATCCACCAGAGATTATCACAATCTGTATATTTTACTATTTCAATCTCCAAATGACGTGCTTGTGCATATTCATGAATGTACTTACACAAGATATCCATTTGAAGCTGTTCGTCATCACACACAATATATTTCATGCAACTATCATACCTTTTTCATCATAGATATCCAACTTATATTTTGTTGTTCACCGAATACTACTACATATTTCTATATATGTTTCCCCGATATATTTTGTGGATAAATCAATGTTTCAGGATAGAAAAACTCTAATGTTATATTTTTATGTGGACTAATCAAAGATTTAAAAATCATTGGTTCTTTTTGTATTCTCAGAGGTAGTCATCATTAGTTTACGATATGGTTGGAAGCCAGATTTTTTTCTTGAACCCTCTTTGATTGTTGGTTAAATGAAAAAAATGCCCACAAAGCAGGAAAGTCATAGTTCAATTCGTTAAATAAATACTTGATAACTATCTTTACTGCTTCTGGTATGATGCCTTTCCCCCAATAGTCTTTACTTAAAAACAAAACCAGTTCTCTTCCTTGATAGGCTGCAAACTCTGTCAAAGCTTCTTCTCTTCCATACTTATGAACATCAAGAGAACCAATCACTTTTTGATCTTCTTTATGGTAGATTGCAAATACTTGGTCACCCTCAATAAACATATCTAATATTTTTTGCGTTTCTTCTTTACAAGCATGATGTTTCCAACCAGCCATTTCACCGACACCCTCAACAGAAGCGTAAGCATAAAAAAATCATCTAAGTCCTCTTTTACAAATGGTCTTAAGATAAGTCGCTCTGTTTCTAGTTGTCTTCCATTAATATGAAAATCTGCGTTCATTAATAATTTCCCCTTTAGTAGTTATACATCATAACGATAACTATCATAGGCACGATAGATATCATCTAGATGTGTATGATTTAAAACGAAGGAATCTCCTAGTAATGTAAACTCTCCGTCCACGATTAATAGACCACTATTTTTAGGGATTGCTACTACTGGATTTCCTACATCTTCAATTTCACGAATGATTGTAGATAAATGTTCTTCATCTTCGACGTAATTTATATCCACATCAAATTCTGATAGTAGCCCCAGTCCTTCTTGTAGTTCAAATGTATTATCTAGATTTGACTCGTGAAATGTATCAAGTTGTACAAGAGCACCTGCATGATGTCCTATTAGGATACCATCAAAGTTGCATAACAAATCACGCAAGCCTAAATCTTCGATTCTCTGCATGATCCATTCACCACAATCACCAGTGATCACAATAATATCTGCAGCTTTAATTTTTCGCTTTTGCGCTTGCGTAGTTATCCTTGTAATAATTAAACCAACTAATTTGTTTTTCGCGAATACCGTAGTTATAGAAAAGGACGTACACATCATTTCATACGCTGGTTTCCCTTTTTGCAAAGAAGTCATCCCATGTCGCAAATTCATTAGACCAACCATCGTTATATGATAATGGCATCATCAGTACCTTCATATCTTTCTCGATGAGTTGAGATAGTTCACTAAAGCTCCCAAGCTTGGTCGAGATGTAAATTGATTTAATAGTAAATGTATCATGTTTTATCACCTGCATTCATTATATGACTTGCTCATCAGAAAATCCATTTTTGTATAATCTCTGTAAGGAGGAGGATGTTATGGTACGCTATCATATTTTTGTGGAAGGACGAGTTCAAGGTGTCGGTTTTTCGTTACTTCGTTTCAATGCATGCACAATCTTATGGATTAACGGGAAGTGTGAAAAAAATCTAGATAATGGTTTGGTAGAAATCTATGTACAAGGAGAAAGTGATACCATTGACCAATTCCTTGCTACTATCATTAAAGGGAGATGGTCGTTTTCATCAAAGTAGATGATTATTCCTGCAAAAGCCGTCCATATTATCCCAGATGAAAGACGGTTTTCCTGTCAGTATTATTAACATGCATACAATATTTTTCAAGGGCTAAAAATGCCCTTTTTCTTTCAAAAATATTAATTTTTAAAATGTAAGCGATTACTTGTGATTTTTATCATTTGCTATTGTCTTGATTATGTAAACGTGGTATTCTTGCTTACGTGAAATAATTCACATGGAGGAAAAAGGACATGGCAGTCAAAAAGAAAGAAACTAAAGAAACAAAAAAGTAAATACAGCCCCTGTGGAAGTTCGTGTCAAAGTAGACGATAAAGTTGCCCTTGCATTAAAGGCACTAAATGACTTTGCATCATTTGACCAAGAAAAATCGACTATATCGTAGCAAAGTGTACAGTAGCAGCACTTGATCAACACGGTACATTAGCTAAGGCAGCAGTTGACGAAACAGGACGTGGTGTATTCGAAGATAAAGCAACAAAGAACTTATTTGCTTGTGAGTACATGGTGAATTACCTACGTGACCTAAAGACAGTCGGTATCATCAGTGAAGATCCTGTTACAGGTATTACAGAAGTAGCTGAACCAGTTGGTGTTGTTGCAGGTTTTAACACCAGTAACAAACCCTACTTCAACCGCAATCTTCAAGAGTTTACTTGCATTAAAGACAAGAAACCCTATCATCTTTGCGTTCCATCCAAATGCACAGAAGTGTTCATCTGAAGCAGCACGCATTGTATATGAAGCAGCTTTAAAGGCTGGTGCTCCTGAGAACTGCATCCAGTGGATTGAACATCCATCTATGGACGCAACAAGTGCACTTATGAATCATCCAGGTGTTTCTACAATTCTTGCAACTGGTGGTAACGCAATGGTTAAGGCAGCTTACAGCTGTGGTAAGCCTGCATTAGGTGTAGGTGCTGGTAACGCTCCTGCATATATTGAAACAACTGCAGATATCAAGCAAGCAGTTAACGATATCGCAATGTCAAGGCATTCGATAACGGTACATGATCTGTGCAAAGTGAACAGACGGTTATCGTTGATGAAAATATCTATGAAGATGTTAAAGGCAGAATTCAAACACTATAATGTACACTTCTGCTCACCAAAAGAAAAGAAATTACTTGAAACATACATGTTTGGATATACAGCTCACTCCAAAGGTGTAGAAAATGCAAAGTTAAATGGTGCAGTTGCTGGTAAGCCAGCTGCTTGGATCGCTGAACAAGCAGGTTTCAAAGTTGATCCTCAAACATCCATCTTAGTTGCTGAATTAGAAAAGCGGTGTTGAAGAACCACTATCACGTGAAAAATTATCACCAGTACTCGCAATGGAAAAAGCAAGTTCCGTTGAAGATGGATTTGATAAAGCAGAAGCTACTGTTATGTTAAACGGTGTTGGACATACAGCTGCGATTCATACACGTTCCGCAGAATTAGCAAAGAAGTTTGGTGAACGCATTAAAGCTTGTCGTTTAATTTGGAACTCCCCTACTACATTCGGTGGTATCGGTAATATCTATAACTCCTTTATTCCATCATTAACACTTGGTTGCGGATCTTATGGTCACAACTCAGTATCTGGTAACGTTAGTGCAATTAATCTGATTAACATCAAGAAGATAGGTAAAAGGAGAAATACAATGCAGTGGTTCAAGATTCCAAGCAAGATTTATATTGAACAAAATTCCATCACATACTTACGCGACATGCGTGAAATCAATCGTGCATTCATTGTTACAGACCGCACAATGGTTGATTTAGGTTATGTATCAAGAATTACTGAACAGTTAGCAGCTCGTAAGAATAAGGTACAAGTTCAATTGTTCTGCGACGTTGAACCAGATCCATCCTTACAGACAGTTAAGAAGGGTTGGGAATTAATGCAAGCCTTCAAACCAGATACAATCATTGCTTTAGGTGGTGGTTCCTCCATGGACGCTGCTAAGGGTATGTGGTTATTCTACGAACACCCAGAAGTTGACTTCGCTGACTTGAAGCAGAAGTTCATGGATATTCGTAAACGTGCATTCCAGTATCCTGAATTAGGTAAGAAGTCTCACTTAGTATGTATCCCTACTACATCAGGTACAGGTTCTGAAGTATCACCATTCGCAGTTATCACGGATAAAGTAAACAAACTCAAGTACCCATTAGCTGACTACTCATTAACACCTACAGTCGCAATCGTTGACCCAGCACTTGTAATGAGCTTACCTGCACAGGTTACAGCTGACTCCGGTATGGACGTATTAACACAGCAGTGAAGCATACGTATCTGTAATGGCTACTGACTACAGACGCTCTTGCATTAAAGGCGGTACAGATGGTATTCGAATACTTACCAAGAGCTGTACACTATGGTGCTAAGGACGAAGAAGCTCGTGAGAAGATGCATAACGCTTCCACAATGGCTGGTATGGCATTTGCGAACGCTTACTTAGGTATGTGCCACTCTATGGCTCATAAGATTGGTGCTGAATTCCACACAGTACACGGACGTACTTGCGGTACATTATTACCATACGTAATCCGCTACAACGGCACAAAACCAGAAAAACCAGGTCTATGGCCTAAGTACCAATACTACAACGCTGATGAACGTTACGCTCAATTAGCACATGCTATCGGCCTCAAGTTCAACACAGTACAAGAAGGTGTTGAAAAAGTTTGCCAAAGGCAGTTCACGATTTAGGTATTGAAGTTGGTATGGCAATGAACTTCAAGTCACAAAATGTTGACAAGAAGGAATGGGAAGAAAGCTTAGAAGTTAGCTTACCTCTCATACGAAGACCAGTGTTCCCCAGCAAACCCACGTGTTCCAATGATCAAGGATATGATCGAGATTAATGCGTGCAGCTTACGAAGGAACAGAAATTCATTACGAACAACACTAATGACAAAAGGCACATCGAGCGATGTGCCTTTTACTATTCTGTTGTAGCTTACTGGGTATTTTGATCACACCAGCCAATCCACTTTTCTTCATAGTCATGAGCAGAAATAACTCTGTCAACCAAATCATATGGAGAATGAATTCCCTTTTTGAGTACATTGTTCTACACAATAACGATATAGATTCCAATCTAGTTCATCTTCATCGTAGACTAGTGGTACCGATTCTAAACCTGCAAGTATTGCCGAGACTGCCCTTGTATGTCCATCCGTTAAGATCGGAATACCATCTAATACCTTCACAGGTAAAGGTTCAAAGTTTGATAAATCATCTTTATGAAACCATGCTTGAATGTTCGATAGTTTCGCTTGCGAAATATAAAACTAGGGATGGTTGTAAATCTTTTAAAGAATAATCTGGATTCTTCTTTTGACTCATTTGCCACTCCGATAATGATACATTATAATTCCACCTGCTACTGCTACATTTAAAGACTCAAAGCCTTCCATCTCAATACGTACACGATAGTCAGCTTGCACAATAATATCTTGAGTGAACACCTTGTCCTTCATTTCCCATCACAAATGCCATACATTCTGATACAGGTATTTCACTCATTGTCGTAGATTCCTGTAAAGAAGTCACAATGACTTTTATACCATGACTTTGTAATGTAGGAATTAAAGTTGCGAAGTCCTTACGTACAACAGGAATATGAAACAAGGCACCTTGGGTAGAACGAATTGCTTTATCGTTATAAAGGTCACAAGTCTCAGTTGAACAATACACGCCATCAAAACCAAATGAAATTGCGGTACGGATCAGTGTGCCAAGATTACCAGGGTCTTGAATGCCATCCAATAATAATAGGCGATTTTGTTTTGTAATATCTAGCTTACGTTGACGGCAAACCGCAATGTAATGTACATTTGAAACATTCTCAGATAACTTTGCCATAATGGCAGGTGTTACTTCTACCACATGTTCAAAGTCAAATGGTGAAGTTATATCCGTTACAATTGTTTCTACGGCATTGGCCGCTAGAGCTTCACCAATAAGATGTTCTCCTTCTACAAGAAATAAACCCGTTTCATCACGGTATTTTTTCTTATGTAGTAGAGTCCAGTTTTTTATTTTTGTATTCTGTAATGAACTTATCTTTTCCATAGTCATATCATATCACATCTATTTGGTAGCGACGATTTCAAACAAAGGAGTTGAAGCGTAATTAATTTTCTCCTCTTGCGTCCATACTCTTTGGTATACTTCTGTATCAATCTGAATATCTTGAAAGCCAATCTTCTCTAGTTCTACTTTATCCCAAGAAGGCCTATCTATAAGCGTCATCGGTAACTGTTCTGCGATACGCTCCATCTGGTCAAAATTTTCTCCGATATTATGGTCGTACAGATACGCTCGCTTTACATTTTGGCGGTCTTCTTCATACGCATTGCGTAACTCTTCAGAGAATAAGTAATGATACCAATTCGCATCGAAGACAATGAGTTTGCCTGATGGTTTTAATACACGATACCATTCTTGATAGGCGGCTGTTGGATTCTCTAAATTCCATGTTAGATTACGGTTGATAATCACATCAATGGAATTATCTTCAAACTCTAAATGTTCTGCTGGTTGTTTGAGAAAGCGAATGGAAAGATGATACTTTCTTGCATTTTCATGAGCTTGTTTTTAACATCTCTTCAGTACAGTCGATACCTGTCACCTGATAACCTGCTCGACTGAGAAGGATTGCCATAAACCCTGGACCAGTACCGATATCTAATACCTTTAGGGTCTTTCTTCCTTGAAAGTGGCTTGTAGTTCACATAACCAGGAAACCGTAGATGTCCCTGCTAACTCTTCATTATTTTCGACGGAATAACTATCCGCACGCTTGGTCCAATATTGGATAATTTTTCTTGTATTGTATGCATGTCTCTTAATCCCTTATTATGTTTCATTCTATCATAGTTCAAATGAAAACCCGAATTTCTTCGGTACTTATCGTCTTTGTCGATATACTTCAAAGGATAATACAGCAGCAGCGCTGGCTGCGTTTAACGCATTGCGAAAAATCATTTGCGTATGGAATATAGATATTTTGTTCAATCTCATTTCGCACAGCAGATGATAGTCCCTCATTTCACCACCGATGGCTAGTAAACATGGAATATGATAGTCAGCTTCTAGATATATAATCGCGTCTTTACGCATTGCCGCATAGGTTTTTAATACCTTGTTTTTAATATCTTTAACAAGTTGTGGTAAGTTATCAGACATGACAATATTCATGTATTCAAAGGCACCTGCACTGGATTTAGCAATTGTACTTTCCGCACTTGTCCAATCATGTCTAGGAAGAATTAATCCATCACAACCTGCACTATATAAAGTGCGGATAATATATCCTAAATTAAATGGATCTTCTACTCCTTCTAGCAATACAGAAATGGTGCTTTACCATGCATGCATTCAGAGAGCTCTTGATAGACTCTAGGACCCGCTTGCGCAACCAATCCACCGTGTGTTCTCCCAGTTGCCATTGAGTTAATTTCTTCACGTTCTAACGGCATGCATGGAATTCCTTTTTCCTTTGCACGATGCAAGATAAAGTTTAAGTCCTTATCATTTTTATGTTTATCGTAGTATAGCTTTTCAACTTTACGATGATTTCCCTAAAATGGCAGCTTTTACACTAACATTTCCTTCAAGTAACATTAGCGTGCCCTCCGCACTAGGGTCATTTTCACCTATTTTCAAATGGGATTGGAACTTGTACCACTACCATTGGACGTCTAGAACTTACAAGGTATTCCCCTTTGGATCTTTGATCCACTCAACTTTGAAAAGTACGCTTGTCTTTGCGGGTGAAATCACCTCTAGCATTTCACCAACATCAAAGGCATTACGTGTCTCTAAGTAGGCTACATTTGCATCTTGGTCGTATCCAGCAACCTTGGCTGAAGTCATGATTTACATCCGCATCGGAGTATGCATGGTAAATCAATGTATTTAATCCTGCTTTGCCAGGATAGAAAGCTGTTGTTGTCTGGCGATTTTCAGCACGAGAGATTTCCTTTTTGTGATATGCCAATCTTTCTGGTGAAAGTGGTCCATCATTTTCTGCAATCTCATCAATCAGATGACGATATGCACTAACAACAGATGCGACATAATACTCCGTCTTCATACGTCCTTCAATCTTTTAAAGAACTGACACCTGCATCCATCAACTCCTACATATAATCAGCTGCCAGTAAGTCTTTTGAACCCATGGAATATAAAACATCAGTATTTAATTCTTTATCATTTTTGATAGACATGATATTGCCAACGACAACTTTGTGCACAACCTCCACGATTGGCATCACGCAATGTCATACGATTGGATAATGTACATCTACCAGAGTAGTTTACACACTACCACCATGGATAAAGGCTTCCGTATCCACTGGGCACTCTTTTTGTAATGGCATAGATATCTTCAATCGAACATTCACGAGCAAGTACTGCACGGTCTAGCCCTAACTGTTCGTGTAAGAATTTAGCTGTTTCGACGTTTGTAATACTCATCTGCGTAGAACAGTGAATCTCCAATTTCGGTGCACATTCACGTGCTAGTTTCATAATCGATGGTGAAGCCGCAATGATTGCTGTAACACCATACTCTTCTAACTTCATTAAGTATTCACGTAAACCCTCATAATCTTCTTCATGAGGAATGACGTTTGTTGTGACATGGATATGTGCGTTATGTTGACGGGCAAATTCACACGCCTCCTTGATATCTTCCATCGTAAAGTTGGAAGCTCTTGAGCGTAAAGAATAGGATTGTCCTCCAATATAGACAGCATCAGCACCATAACGAATCGCCGTCTTACAACGATTCAGATCCCCTGCAGGGGCTAATAATTCAGGTTTCTTCATCATAATTTTATCTGATCGTCTTCTGTCCATAATATCCATCCGATACTGGTAATTCTGGATATTTGGATACAAATTCCTTTCTAACACTCTCGCCATCTTCCCCATCAAGCACAGACGATACATCCGTATCGCATCTAATAGTGCATCCTGTGGAATATAGTTTCCATACATTTCAAAACGCTGAATGCCTGCGTTTGAAAAAGGCTCTAACCACGCAAAAGACTCCTGTACAAAATCCGTGTAGATCATCATCCCTGCTTCATTTTCATATGCTGGCATCATACCATCACGTTTTTTGTTCACGAAGGTATAGATGATGGTTATGATGTAAAGGTTCTTCGATATTTGCGACTTCTTGATATGCTGTTAGTAATGGTCGCTTAGAAATACTCATTAATAAGTATCCAAATACCTGAATACCACAATGACGTACACTTGAGGCAATCTTCAAGATTTCCTCTTCTGTTAAAAGTGGTGAAATATTCACCGAATACATTCCTGTCGATAGCCAGAACTTTGCGTCTTCTGCAGAAGTCACTAAAGTCTCTGGGCTATAGATGAGTTTATTTTCTAAGGACAACTCCTTGGCTGCTTGATATAGACCAGGATCTGCAACAATGACACCATCTACTCCAATCTCAAGTAATTGTTTCAACTCTTGTTGTGCGTATTTGATTTCACTTTGTGGAAACAACCGATTCATCAGCACAAATAGCTGTATCTGCACCAAATGTGCTTGTGTTAATAGTTCTTCAATCTGCGCAATTGAAAAGAGTGTGGAGCGAGCTAAATACTCCCCTTCGAGGCGCAACGATTACTTCATCTGCACCTGCTTCTTTAAGTAGCGCAATATCTTCTTTTCTTTCACATGTAACTGATATTTTTCTTCATACCGCCCTATTATATCATGAATTCCATGCACACCATTTGACATTGCACATACTTATGCTATGTTATAGACGTAATTGGCGTTAAGTGCTGTTTTGGGACGGGTCCTTACAGACGAAAAGCATAGCTTGCGGTCATTACAACTCCCATTATGTGAATGAAAACCTTTCTTCACAAATGGATGTGAAAAGGAAGGTTTTTTTATATGTTTAAAAAGAATTTTTGGAACTCATCTGCTTCAAAACTAAAAATCAGTAAAAATATCTTGCGTTAATGGGTGTGTTTATCGCACTCAAGATTGTAGCTTCTAAACTATACTTCCCAGTATCCGAAAATTTAAAAAGTAGGATTTGGCTTTTGTGCTACTCGCAATTGAATCATCGATTCTTGGTCCAATTGCTGGTGCACTATCTGCAATTATCACTGATAACCTAGGTTTCTTCTTAGGTGGTGGCGGTGTCTATTTTGCTGGGTATACATTAACACCAGTGCTTGCGTGCCTAGTTTGGTCATGTTTCTTATACAAGCAAAAGATTACTGTCGTTAAGATTGTTATTGCAAAACTCATCAACTCATTATTTGTAAATGTAGTAGTTGGATCTCTTTGGGTTCTATGTTGTTTGGCAAGGGGTATCTTTTCTACTTTACAAAGAGTTTCATCAAGAATTCACTCTTGTTCCCTATTGAAGTCATTTTACTAGTCATTGTATTCAATGCATTAGCGCCTGTCCTTAAGCGCTCTAAGCTCATTGATTCATCAATACATTCCCAATTCCTTGGATCTAATTCTTGCCTGCTGTAACATCAGCAGGTTTTCTTTTAATAGCAGAAAATCATTGGTGTATAATTGCAATATGATAGAAAAACATTACTGGAAGATTAAGCAAGCAGCCTTAGATATTGATTTATGTGTTGTTTCCAAACATCACAGTATCGAAGAAATACAATCTTATTACGACGTAGGTGAAAGAATCTTTGCGGAAAACCGTGCGGCGAGCTAATTTTTAAAGGCAAACGCTCTAGCAAAAGATATTGCTTGGCATTACATCGGCCATTTACAACGCAATAAAGTAAAGGAGATATTACCGATTGTTTCGTGTATTCAATCACTCGATAATATCGCTCTTGCGAAAGTTATCGAGAAAGAAGCGACTAAATTAAATCGTAATGTTGATGTACTGATTGAATTACATTTAGCGGATGAAGACACTAATAAGAGTGGATTAGACCCAACCGATGTGGAAACATTTACAAACTTTCTACTTCAGGAGTGTCCACATCTATCAATCCAAGGTTTGATGACCATGGGACCACATACAGATGATGAAGCGCGTATCCATGAAGTCTTTGCGAAAGCACAAGATATCTTCAAGCATCTTCAAGAAACATTTGGTAAACAATACTTCCATACTCTTTCTATGGGTATGAGCCATGACTATCAATCGCAATTGAGAATGGTAGTACGATGTTACGAATTGGAACATATTTATTTGAGGAGAACGAATTATGACATTTACAAAAAGAGCGCAAATCTAACTCCAATTGCGGATGCAGTATTTACTGTCGTTGCGAAAGCAAAGAAGATAAGCGTATCAATGGTGAAGAAAAATGTAATTGACGCAACGATTGGTAGCACTTTGTGATAACGACGGAAACCTTGTTGCACTCAAGTCAGTATTTGATCACTATGATAAAAATCGACCACCGTGTCAAAAGCTTCCTACGCTGCAAGTTTTGATGGAAACCCTAATTTCCGTAAAGATGTGTATGAATGGGTAACCCAAGGTACAAATCTAAAAGCTTGCGCATAACGTTATCGCAACACCAGGTGGTTCTGGTGCAGATTAGTTCTACCTTTACTTCTGTATTAGACGAAGGAGAGACTGTCATCATTCCAAATATTGCTTGGGGTAGTTATCGCTTGATGGCTACAGAGAACAATTTAAAAATTGCCGAGTATGAACTCTTCAATGATAAAAATCACTTCAATATCGATTCCATTAAAGAAACTGTACATGAAGTAATGAAGACACAAGAACGTATTCTGTTACTCATCAATGACCCTTGCGAAAATCAACTGGATATACAATGAGTCATGAGGAATGGAAAAGAAGTGATTGACTTTTGTAAATGAAGTCTCGAAGACACACCCTATCGTTTTACTGGATGATATTGCATATATCGATTATGCTTACAATGCGGATATATCTCGTAAGTATGTGAAAATCTGGAATGGACTCAGTGAGAATGCCATGGTGATTGTTGGCTTTTCTTGTTCAAAGACAATGACTTCGTATGGCTTACGTTGTGGAGCCGCAGTGATTCTTGCACAACTGGAAGAATCCGTTATTGAGATGAAGACAGTATTAGAAAAGAAAGCACGTGCTACTTGGTCTAATATTCCAAATGCCGCAATGGAAAACTTCAGTTGGGTTGTTAATGAAAATAGAGAAGAATTTCTCAAAGAAAAACAATTTTATATCGATCTAATGAAAGAGCGCTCTTCTATCTTCTTAACAGAAGCACATGAAGTTAAACTACCACATTATCCATACCGCGAAGGCTTCTTCGTAACATTAAAAATCTATGATAATGATTTATGCAAAAAGGTTCATGAAGCATTTCTAGAGAATCACATTTATACAGTGAAAGTAAACCACGGTATTCGCGTTGGTTTATGTTCCCTACCAAGCCATAAGATTTATGGTCTAGCAAAGAAAATGAAGGAGATTGAGGATACAATCCTCATATAGAAAAACTATGCCAGCTGCAACGACACATGTTGAATTTGCGAAGGATGTACTTCGCACAATGGATGAATCACATGCAAGCATGATAACAAATAAAGAAATGTTTTATCTCGGTTCCCAAGGTCCGGATATATTATTCTTCTCAAGAGCTTCACTATTACCTGGATCCCTAAAAAAATATGGTGATCTCATGCATGATGAAAAGTGTGATAAGTTCATTGATTACTTTGATAAGTATAGTGAAAATGACTCTGATCTTAGAAGTTACTTCTATGGATTCTTATGTCACTACGCTTTTGGATTCAACCGCACACCCACTAATCAATGCGGTTGCAAGAGACACCCATATTCAAACAGGTTTACACGAAGGTGCTGCACACGTTATCAGTGAAGCCAATATTGATGTATGGATGTTGCACCAACGTGGAAGAAGTGAACAATCCTATGATGTATTCAGATATATGAAGATTGATAAAATATCTAAGTCAAAAACTCGGATTAATGTATGCAGGAATGTTCCAAAATGTATTCAATCTTAAGATTAAACCTAGTTTATGTGCAGAATCTGCTACTGAAATTGTTCGCTATACAAAGTTCTTATATCCAACAAAAACTTAAGTATGATTTATTATGTGCACTAGAAAAAGCAAATTAAAAATACCACCCGTTTTATCCGGCATGGTATTGTATAACAAAAATGATTTTAAGGTATTAAATTTAGAACATAAATCTTATCCACTTCGCTATGACTTAAGTGAGAGATTCATGCGTCATTTCCAGAATTATATGGTAAGGCAGTTCATTTAGCCAAACAGTTAATCGATACACGTAGCCCTGAAGACTTCCGTATCAACTTCAATGGCGAACCATACCAAGAGTAAAAGCCGATTCATTTGAACCGGCTTTTTAAATATCTGTTTCTGCCCAAGAAGGTAATTCATTACCCTTACGGATTAGTACTGTCTTTTGATAATTTGTTTGATTAAGGAAACGTAACACTTGGTCTACTTCTTCCTCTGTACAACCCCACAAGTACCTTTTACATCTAATTCCTTAATTAGAATGTCTGCCGCAACAACCAATGCACTAATCTCATAACGATTCCCACTACCTGCATAAATCGATACACCATCTTTACCAAAGCTCTTTGTATCGTTGATATATCCATAATCAACTGGATAAATCAAGTTCTGGAAACGCTGGTGAACTTCACCCCTTTTTTTCTTGTGATCTGGTATCCACTGGATAAATAAAGCGTATCTAACTTCTGCAGAAATAGGCATTATTTTTCAAATTCAATCATCGTATACCCCTTTGTTTGTTTCATTATACTATTACCAAATATTTCTGTAAATATGTCCTATTTTCTCTGAAAAATTTCATTAAAATTAGATTTTTTTGAAATATTTATTTCAAGTTTCTTTATTCCCAGATAGAGGAATCTTTTCCTGCCGCCACTTCAAAGTGATACTTTTGCAATACCGATGTCAGTATCTAGCGCAATACCTAAACCTTTTTTTAACGTACACTTTTTCATCTCTAAAGGCTCAAAGCGATAACTATGTTGGTTTAGAGCTGATGGTGCCATAACCACCGCCTCTACACCTTTGATGAACCAATCTGGAAGTTCAGGGTATCCAATGGATAAATCTTTTACCTTCTTATATTTATGTTCTCTTCCTTGGTTTTCGCCATATCCAATAGCGATAACCATCAAAAACTTTTTCACGAGGTTTTTAAATCTACAACACTTTCAATCTT
>BNJT01001482.1_pt1 | contig 130895 bp, 190 predicted proteins | sample 8540491 | NCBI WGS metagenome assembly BNJT01 (sample SAMD00202455, study PRJDB9452) | human saliva metagenome | host: Homo sapiens | reverse complement strand
CAAGTAAGAAAGAAGAACGACGTAAGGAACGTGCTCGTAAACGTAAAGAGATTGAGTATGAGGCATTGTGGGAAGCACAAGAGAAACATGCGAATAAACAACAAAAAAACGAGCAGATAAAGCTCGTAATAGAGCACTTAATCAAATGAACCGTCGAGGACACGGACGTAAATAATCTTGACAATTAAAAAAATTGATTTAGTATACTGGTAGATGTAGATACTGATGTAAGTCGTGTAAATGCGTACCATTCGAACATTGGTATCTGCCTCTATCAAACAATTATACTTACAGAAAGGACGATGACGATGTTACAACTAACACAATTTGGTATGTATCTATCAGCTGATAACACAATCACTCGTATTTTAAAGAACGCAACATCTAGTGTTCAAAACATTTTTGCTACTGGTGCGATCTTACTTGGATTGTTAATTATCGGTTGGTGTGTATGGGAAATCGGGAAGTACTTCTTCTCAGAACGTGCACAAGTTAAATGGAGCAAAAGTTGTTTGGGGACTCATTATTGGAGGTATGTTAATGACTTCTGGTATCACATTCTTCTTAAACTTTGGTGCAAGTGCCAAAGACGTACTTGACGATTTAAGTCAACAAGTGCTTCCATTTATTGGTTCGCTATTTTAAAGAAACATTTAGTTTGTGACGGGGTGGTGGATAACCACCTCGTTTTTTATTGGAAATATTAGTATGTGTTGGTTGATATATGGACTAACATGTGGTACAATACAAGTATCGAACTAAACGAAAGGACTGAGGTGTCTTTATGGATAAAAAAAGAAAAAGAGTCTACCGAAGTGGTTACAATTCGGTGGACAACACTACACAATTCAACGTTTTGGACTTTTTAATCGGATTCGTAAGCATGGTACTGTTATTATGCGTCGGATCTGGTGTATACTCGCAATATAAATATGATGCAAACAGGCTCACCACTGTGGCGTCATATACAAAAAGAATTTAAAATGAGCCGAACTGAAAGTTCTGGTGAAGTGGTGAACGTCTTTAGTAACGCTAGTCGAACAAAAGCCTTTGTACTATTGAAATTCAAAGACATTACACAAGTGTCCGCTAATGCGAACGATTATCAAATGTTCTTAGGGGTCACTAAAGTTTCAGGGAACAAGACAGGTTGGGCGTATAAACCAGCTGGAAGTATCTATGTGTTCGGAACAACTGGTTATGTAGGTATCTACTTAACCAATGAAGCTGGTTTTGAGTCACAAGTATTAGAGTTGACACTTCGTGGTAACTCAGAGATTGTTCCAGTAACTGCAAAAGTTACAGAAGAAACTGGACGTGAGTCATTTGCTAAATATGACCAAGCTCGTTTTAACATTAACCCTGGTGCAAGTAGTGTACAGATCTTAGATGCGTTAGATGGTGACGAAACAAACGTAGCGAAATTATTCGAAGAAATGGTATTGAAACCTCAAGACCAAAAAGATTCGTGAAAGTTTAACAACAACTTTAACAGAAATGAAAGCGAAGTTGTCAGCTATCGACGAGTACACACGTCGTGCCAAAGAATTGAGTATTGACAATCGTTCACTTGTAGTACCGTCTCCAACAGACGATATTAAGGGTGACAAAGTAACTGATATCGAAGGTAAACTTTATTTAGATACTAAATATGTGTATCCAAAAGGATATAATTTTACATGGCAAGACAGCCAGCTTGGGCAATATGGACTCTTAGTTCGTAAAGACGGTAAGTCACTATTTGAAACGGTTCGTACAAAAACGAGCTGAAAAAAACAAGACGTGAATACGAACACGAACTTAAGCGACATCAAGTGGAAATTAAATGATGGTACAGATTTCAATGCGTTAACAAATGACGGTCAAGGTTTAAGTATCATTCAAGAAGCGAAGAGTGTCGTAGGAAACGTACAAAAAGCTTGGTCTGAGTATCAAAAACTCAAAGAAAAGTATCAAACATCTGAGTTACCTCAACTGCTTGACTTAGAGTTACAGCTTGAAAACGTATCACAAAACTATTCTGTGAACACATCAGAATCAGTGTTACGTGTTTATTAGAAACAATTAAGGGAAACCACGCTCGTATGAGCGTGGGTTGCCTATTATAGACAGAAAGGGGATTCTTGATGAGCAAACGAATCGGAAATGAAGATTTAATCAATCAACAAACAGGTCCTGTGAAGATGGATGCTGGTCCTGTATCAGAACCTGTAGTAGAACCGACGAAAGAAACACCTAACACGGACAAACCAAGTACTCCTCAAGGAGCAACCGAAGGAAAGTCTCCAGAGGGTGGAAACCCAGAGGTTCCAAAAACAAGAGTTACCAGTAGGCGACACTGGAAGTGAGCCTAAAGGAAATGACTCGGTAGATAAAGTGAAAGAGGGTGCTGATAAAAAAACCATCTTCAAGCACCAATAAACCTGAATCATCAAAACCTACGGATACAGGAAAGACTGATACAGGAAAAATCAGCAAATCAAATCAAAGGCGGAGACCAGAAATTAGCCAAGATGGATGGTCTAGCCAACGGTAACGAAGCAGATAAAGGTAACACATTTAAAACTTTCCAGAAAGTTCAACGTGGTGTGAGCACCGCTAAGAACGCAGGGGAATTTGGTCTCAAACTCTCGTTCCTAAATAATACTCTTAAAATGGGTGCACAAGCAATGCAAACAGCGGTTGGATGGATGACAGGGTTCATCAATGGTATCACTAGTTTCGTCAGCGGTATCTTCCAAGCAGGTGCTTGGGCGGTCGGTAGTGTATTAGGTGCGATTGTCGGAACGATAGGTGCGATCGCATTTGTGTTTATCGGTACTACGCACCGTGTAGACGATACGTTAGTAGGATGTGGACCCGAAGCTAAAGATACAGTTCGTGTAGCGTCTGAAGAAACTTCGAACTTGACTGCTGGTCAAAATGAAGCGAAACGGTTTGAAACGGCTCAAAAGGTCGTGTCAGCTTTACGTACCGCAGGTTGGTCGGATGAACAAATTGCGGGTGCTTTAGGGAACGCTGAAGCCGAATCGAAGTTGGATCCAACTATAGTGGAAGGATTCTACGGAGAGGCGTTCCAGATGGGTCCTAAAAAGGAAGATATCTTCAATAACAAACGTAAATATTTGGATGAAGTGTTGTATCCAGCGTATGCAAGAGAAGGTATCAGCCTTGATAAGAATACGTATGAAGCTGGTGGAGGTTCTATCGGGATTGGTCTATGGCAAATCACTGGTGGACGTCAACACGAGTTCTCAGAATGGGTAAAACGTAACAACGTTAAATGGGGTACGGTTGAAGCACAAGTAGCCTATATGTTGAACGGTGATAACCGTGGCGAGTGGCTCAAAGCCTATACAGGTACGAAGTGGGGTTCACCGAGGGAAGCCGCAGGCGACTTTGCAAGAGGTTACGAGGGAAACACCACTCTGGCACAAGAGGAACGTCGTGCTAAAGCTGAATACTGGTATTCAAAAATGAGTGACATGAAGACTGACTCAGCTTATGGGGAAAGTGTTCTTGCGTTAGCGAAAACTGCGAAGATTGAAGCTTCAAGTAATGGAGCAAACGCAGTCTTAAACCGATGTGAAACAAGCCGTACGGGAGACTATGATAATTCAAGTATTGCCCGTGCTGCGATTTCGATTGCATGGGACAACATGCAACAGTCATTATTGAACAATGGTACAGAGGTTTATCAAAAAAAGTAAAAGAACTAATTTTTCCCTAACGACCCGTACAATCAATCATGTGACAGAAGTGCGGCGACAGCGATCCGCTGGTCGGGAGCTGACGACGATTTCCCTGTTGGGGCTGTAGAGCAACAACTCGCTTATTTACAAACAAGTGATAAGTGGGAAGAAATTCAATGGAACCAAGATGTAAGTAAATTACAACCAGGGGATGTGTTCATCCGTTGGGAACCAAGTCCAGGTGTTCAACATATCATGATTTATTTAGGAAACAAAATTGTACGTGAAATTCGTCCTGATAACCCAGGTGAGTTGATGCAAGGTTCATACGGAGCTGGTGCTGAATCAACAAATAACGGTAAGATTCAACATAGCGGAGCAGGTGCAGATTCTCGCTCACCAGCGTTGTTCCCACTACCAGGTACGTTATATGAAACGTTCCGTGTATTCCGTAACGTAAAAACAAGAAACAAATTCTAAGTATAAGAACATTTTAACGACTGAAAATGGTTCAGATTCGATTTCAAAAGAGCGTAACGCAATTAGCGGTCAACGTGGTACTGCTTCAAGTAACATCGCAGACCAAAATCGTTAATGTTAGTCCATATATGAGGTAACAAGACTTGCTTTTTTTATAGTAAGTCTTGTTATAATATGGATATGAAATACCACACTTAAAAAAAGAAAGGGTGACTACCACTCATGGGAAAAAAATCAATTGGAAACCAGTAGCCAATGTTGGATTCATTGTTGGATCAATAGCGGTTATCGGTTTTACAGGGTTCCAGGTTAATTCAACTATTGAAAAAGACAGATGCCCTCAAAATCGAATTAGCCCAACGAAAAAGACGAGTTGAAGAAGTTACGTAGTGAAGATACAATCACTGCTGAAACAGTGAAAGAAGCACAAGCGTCTACAAACCTAAAAAGGTGCAGAAGTAGCGACACTTCAAAACGACTATTCGTCAGGGTCAAATCTAAAGAAAACAGCTGAGAAGTTGGACCCGTATTTTGGGGAAAACGACAAAAATGCTCGTGTACCATGGCTTACAAACAGTGCTGATAACAAAGATACATGGACATGGACATTCGAAACAAAATTCGCTTACGATAGAGGCGAAAGTGATGTTGCGTGGGTAGCACGTAACAAAACAGGTCAAATTATGGCTTATACGTTAGCGAAATACGACACTACAAACGGTGTCTTCAAAGACGTGAAACGTCATGTAACCATTCATGGTGCCAAAGCAACAGGAACGAATAAGAACCAACTTATCGACAATTACCAAAAAGAGGGGGCAACGACTACAAATGCAAATCAGTAAATCAGCAAAAATGCTTATTGCAACAGGTTCAATCTTTGTAGTGTCCGCTCTAGGTAGTTTAGGGGTTCACCACTTGTTCCAAAGTGATTACAACAGTGTCTCTGTTGAACTTAGTGGCGTGAAGAATGAACTAGCCACTCTTGGAACTAGCAAAGAAAAAACAACCTACGAAGCCGTAGGTGTTGGAACAGGAATCGATTTAGAACGTGTCGGTCAAGACAAAGCGAAAATCGAAGGGTTCCTAAGAAAAAAATCTTTACATGGTCTTCTTATGACGAGTATATGAAGATGCGAGAAACACTCAAGTCTGAATACAACGTCAAAGACGACAGTTCATTACTAACAACATTCTTACCAACATTCCCAGACCGTGTGGATGGGAACGGAAAACATTATAACGAGATTGATACAAACAAGTTGCAAATCACGTTTGACAAACTTGTACTTTATCCAGTATCAATCGGAACAAGTTATAAATATATAGCAGAAGTAGATATGACATCTACGTCTCAAACTGGCGGTCAAGGAACTGCCCACGCATTTATGGAAATCACGATTGGAGCAGACGGAAACATTTCTGACATTACTGCAACAGTCGTTAATAATTAGGAGGAAACCAGATGTCAAATAAACGTATTTGGGTGACGACACCCGCATTAAATAAAGCACAACTAACAAGTTTAGTTGGGAACATCGATAACGCAGTAAACGACGGACGTGTACATGCGTTAGAAGATGTGTGTCGTGTCTATATGGACGATGTAACACTACGTGTCTTACCAGACGCTCAACGAGGTGTGAATCCGTTCCTGAGACCGATTTTTGAACTATCAGGATACATTCGTACTGTATCTGCACATAATATCTTACCTGAGCAAGATGACGTTGAAACACATGGTTTCATCGTGTTACCAGAACGTGTGTCTCGCACCAGTGTGTTACTTGAACCAACGGATGCTGACTTAGCTCGCTTAGGAGTTCTTGGGTTATATGATTCAAACTTCCCACAACGCTTGTCACATGTAGGATTGGTACAAGGGTACAACGGAGTAGAGTTGTATCTCCCTATGAATATCTATTCATACGTAACAGAAAGCGGAGTCCTTTCTTACGTGGAACCAGAAGAACAAGGAACTTATACGATTGCGTTAACAGGACCACAAGGTGAACGAGGATTGGAACCATATTTCATTCCAACAGTGAATGTAGCGCCTATTTTCGAAGGTTTAGATGGTTTCGAAGGGGTAAGTCGTTATAAAAAGCCAACCTGAACTTGGTTTTATGGAACTATATGAAGATCTATACTTTGATGAAGTATTTGAAGAACGTGATCCTGGTCTCTTAGAGCGTATCGCAGATACGATGGACGTTCTTGAAAACGTAGTAAGCGAAACAGCCCTTCGATTCAAAGACCGTGTAGTAAGTGAGAAAATTACTATTACATCATCGTTCGATGATGAACCAGAAAGTACAACCTGTGGTATCACACCAAGAACCAGAAGTAGAGCGTGAAGTGGAACCAGAAGTGGTGGAACAACATGTAGAAACTGAAGAAGTGATGGAACCATCTGAAGCGGTTGAAACAGCTACTCAGTTACTTGAAGAAATTAAACCAGAACTCATTGTTCAACCAGAAGCTAAGGAAGTTGAAGCTCCTAGCGAAGACGATGAACGATACCAAAAGATTCCAAAGTCGTTTCGAAAAAAATTACGTAAACCAGAATACATGGAACAAAGTAAAGACGACGAAAAAGACGATTTAGATTTTTAATGAAACCGAAAGGGGTTGGGTTCAAAACCCAACCTCTTTTTTATGAAATGAGGTGAACCAAGTGGGTTTAAAACAAAATATTGTGATCATCAACGAGTTCACTCGGAAACTACCAACAGGTGGTGGCTCCAGAGGAGGAACCCCTGGAGAATATGTGACTCGTTATATGTCACGCCCTCGTGCAACAGAAACCTTGGCTCCAGCTACGTACTATGACGGAGATACGTTTGTCATGCGATACATGGCTCGTCAAAGCGCAACCGAGAAAGCACATGACAGACATGATGTGAAACCAAATATCCGCAAAGCGGACGGTCAAGGCGGTGTTGCGTTTGGATACGGTGACGTATCCCTGAGCCATGAGAAGTTGCAATATGCGAGTGACGATATTCAAGCACAATTTGATAGCGGTAAGACGGTCATGAAGACAGTCTTATCTTTTGATACAGATTACTTGAAACAACATGGGATTCTCCCAAGTGACTTCAAGGTGCGAAACCGTGGTGACTTACGTGGGAACGTAGACCAGTTGAAGTTACGTCGAGCCGTGATGAATGGTCTCAGACATATGGGACGTTATTACGATGATTTGCAATATATCGGGGTCATTCAGGTTGATACCGAGCACGTCCACTGCCACTTGGCGATGGTGGATCGTGGCGAGGGGAAAGAAGCAGTTGATGGATACCAAAGAGGTAAAATCAACGAAACTGCTAAACGAGCACTTAGACACGGTATTGAACTGAGTTTAGACCGTGACAAGACGCTTCAATACATGAACAGTAATGTGAGTGTTGATAAACAGAATGTGAAGTCTTATGTGAAGTCCTTTACGTCGCAGTTGGTAAAGAACCGTGGGAACTTACAGTTCCTACTTGCGTGTCTACCACAAGACGATAGTTTGTGGAGAGCAGGGACGAACCGTAGAAATATGCAAAAGGCGAACACAGTGGCTCGTATGTTAGTTACAGAAATGTTTAGAGCCGATAAATCTGGGTACGCAAGTCTTATGATACGCTTGTATGAGTACGCAGATACTCGTATGGAGAAAGAAGATTTGTCCCTCAAAGAACGAGACGAACTGGTCTCTAAAGGGCGAAACCAGGTACTGGATGAATGTGTGAACGCAGTTTATGGTGTCCTTAAAAAGATACCAGAGGAGAAACGAGTGGTGACGACACCAATGTTAGAAGCTATGAGTGTTCCTCTTGACGAAATTCAGACTTCGACAGAAGATTCATTATTAGATTTTAGTTTTCGTCTTCGTAGTTATTCAGCACGTCTTCATCATCACAAAGAGCTGGCTCGTAAGATGGATGCCGATTATCAGGCACTCCATAAGGTAACAGCGTCTGAAGCAGGGCAAAGCGTGTTGGACTACTTAGCCATCGAACGATTGTACCAAGAGCTGTGTCTAGGAAAGTATCAAAAGTTGGTACCGTTTATTGAACTAGACAAAGATGTGGAAGAAGAAATGAATGAACTGATTAAGGAACGTAAATACATTGAAGGACTTGAACAAATGATGAATGATAAAGCGTTGTATCAAGTGAAACCACATCTGGCTGAAAAGCTAGGGCTTGAAGTGTACGGAGTAGATGGCGGACGGTATTTACAAAAAGATAGTCCCCGTATCCAGAGTCGTATTCGGAAACGTAGTGAAGCTTATGGTGAACGATTAGAACGTTTCCAACGTAGACTCGAATATGAGGGATACACGTTTGATGGACAAGGTATTAAGCGACGTCCGATTTATTCATTTGAAGAGTCGAAAATGGCGGATTTACACCGCTTAGAAGACGACTGGAATAAAGATACACCTATTGCCTCTAAATACGTCGAACGCTTCAAAGAGCTCGCATACGAGCGATATGATGCGTTCCAGATGGCGAAACAGTATTTAGAAAAAACAGGTCAAGCGGAGTACTTGAAGGAACTACCAGAGCGTGACGTTGAAGAAATGAAGGCTTTTGCGGACCGATTTACAAGTGACACCATTACGAAACGTGCAGGTAGTGACGCTAAAGAGATTCGTAGAGTCCATACTGTAAGTTTGGACGAAGATTATGAAATGGAATTACTGCAAGAAATTCGTGAAACCGTACAAGAAGCCGAAGAAAAATTTAGAAATTGAATAGTTAATACTTGATGTTAGTCCATATATGTGGTAACATAGGTTCATGGATGTGGAGTATGTTCCACGTAAAATCTGAAGTAAAGGATGTGAGCAACCTGAATGAGAATCAAAAAGTGGTACAAGCGTATGTTCAGACAGGCGAAGGTCCACTTCTACAGCAATATACAAACATTCTTGTAGGAGGTACAACGCCTATTCGTGGACGTGATAAGAGTATTGAAATGACTCTTACCACGTTTGAACGAGCTGAAAAAGTGTAACGCATTGTTCCTCTCCGAAGCAGGTTCTGGTAAGACCGCTCTTGCCAACGAGTTAGCACGTATCGATACGAATCGTGTCTATCTCGAAGTTGATTTAGCGAGGTTAGCGGCTGATATCAAAGATGTCAGCGAGCTAAGTGGGAAGCTAAAACAATTAGCGGATGAAGTAGAAACGGCTATGAGTAACGTTAAGTGTGAATTAGTACTATTCATGGACGAGTATCACCAACTAGCTAAAATTTCTGAATTAGCTCTTGATGGTTTGAAGCCGATTCTTGAGAAATCAGGTTCTCGTGGGTTACGAATTATCTGTGCCACTACATATGAAGAATTTGATAAGTATTTAGCGGAAAACCAAGCGTTAACAGAACGTTTCCAAACCATTAAATTAGAACAATTAGATAGAGATACAGTCGTACGTATTATTCAAGATTTTTGCTAAAGATAAAAATCATATTACCAACTGATTTAGCAGAATATATCGTACGTATTACTGATAAATATTTCCCAGAACGTAGTCAACCACGTAAGTCGAAAGACGTTGTGGATGCTATGATTGGGAAACATAATTATTTGAAACATAAAGTAGACCAAGCGCTGGTGCACGAGGTGTTACGTGATGGATACGATGTCGAACTAGACATCGATGTGGATCCATTCACGGTAGCGGAGTTTTTAAACAAACGAGTTTACTCACAACCAGGTGCGACGGCTATTCTTGAAGAAAACTTACAAGGACAATTCGCTGGATTTGAACGTCCAAATAAACCTAAAGGTACTTTCTTATTTATAGGTTCAACAGGGGTTGGTAAAACCGAGTTAGCAAAAGCATTAGCTGAGTTACTTGTAAAAGGGGACAAGAACTTTATCCGTATGGATATGTCCGACTTCGCTCAACCTGAAAGCCTCGAATTGTTCCGTTCTGAAGTGACACGTAAAGTTTGGGAACGTCCATTCTCAGTGTTACTGATAGACGAGATTGAAAAAAAGCATGTGCTGAAGTCATTAAACTGTTGTTACAACTGCTCGACGAAGGTCAACTACGTAACAAGTTTAACCGTCAAATCTCATTCCGTAACGTGTATGTCATCATGACGACGAATGCTGGTTCAGAGTTGTATCAAACGATTGACAGTTACATGAGTGAAAGTAACGGTGATTTGAGTCAGCATATGGACATTATTTTACCAGTATTGAAAAAATCATTAACTGATACAAAAGATGGCGGAAAAGTGAGATTCCCACCAGAATTACTTGGACGTGTTGATGCGATAATTCCGTTCGCTCCGTTATCGAAAGAAACGAAAATGATGATTGCTCAAAAAACATTGAGACAAATGCGTGATACCGTGTTTGATAAACACGGTGTAACACTCAAGTTTAACAATGGGGAAGCGTTGATTCGTTATATTGTTAATGATATCGCAGGAAGTGCCACAGACGATGGTGGTGGTCGTGACGTGATTCGTGCTGTATCAACTGCTGTGCAAACGAAAGTTGCTCGTGCATTAAATAAACGTTCCCTAAGAAGAACGTTATACGTTGAAGTAATGAACATGGAAGGTTCTATTGCTGACAACAAGACACAATTGAAATCGGAAGCCTATGTAGAAGTTTATTAAGCGAAAGGGGAACACACTAAATGGCTAAGAAAAATACATTAGAAGAAATTATTGCAGAATCAGTTATCGATAACGTACTGCAAAAGGCACGTGAAGATGGGTTACTATTTGTGAACGACGGGGGACATGAACGTGTAGTCGGATTGTTCGTGAATACGGGCAATATCGGTGGTCTTTCTAAGAAACAAGGAGGAGACGAAGAACGTGGTCGTTTCATTAACGCAGTGAAATCGTCTCAAATTACAGTGTTTGGAACACAGGAGTTATTACAAAATAACGACTTAGTGTTGGTACCAAATCAAGAAGAACTAGAAATGTTACTAGAATATGGTTTCTTACTTGAACAAGACGGTGAAGACGTATTGTTTGAAGTTGTGTACCTAAATGAAGATGGTACTATCGAACATACAGGTCATGAATTAACATTAAATGACGTAGATTCTTGTTTCGCAAACGAAGAACCGTTGATTCATGAACTAGACGGTGGAGTCGAAGAAGTGGTACCAGAGGCACCTCGTTCGATTGATGAAACAATTCATGAAGCAGAAATTGAAGACGAAGAAGTAGAACACGAAGTGGATTACGAGGATCTGGATGAAAACGAGTACGACGAGTACGAATCTGATGATTACGAAGAAGACGAAGAAGATTACGACGCAACTGATGATGTTCAGTTGAATGAAGAAGACTATGAGGAATACGTAGTAGAAACTCATCCAGAAGAAGTAGAAGAAACATTACGTAAACGTGTGTACTCAGATATTGATTTAACTGTTGATATGGCTGGTTTCAAACAAGCGTTTGGGAACTACACTGTGAATACATTGCAGTTAATGAGCGAACGTAAAACTGGTGACAGTTCTGACTGGTTAGTAGACCAAGTAAACTTAATGGTCGCTAGTGCCAACGATAAATTACGTGCAGTTCGTTCAGCCAATGAAACAAAACTCGCTTCATTCTACAGTTCAGTTATGAACGAAGGAATGGCTAAAATCTTAGATAATGCGGACTATCACACAGAAGGTGGTTTATATAATAAAGCATTAGCTGAGTTAAACGAGTCAAGTGCTGAAAAAAAGAGGCTCTTGTAGAGTCAGACATCAATGCTCGTCACCGTGAAATGGACGCAGAATACGAAGAAGCTAAAGACATCGAAATCGATAATTTAGTACACACTTGGAAACAAAAATTATGACAACTTAAACAAAGGTGCTCATCAAGCTCGCAAGGACTCTTATGAAACAAACCGTCGTTTAGAATTACAAGCTTCAAAAGAAGACGCTCAACGTCTTTTAGATTTAAAACGTGTTAGCGACGTAAACTCAACTGCTCGTCAGTATGAGTTGAAAGTAGAGTCATTAGTTCAAGAGAAATATGCTGAATGTTTAGAAGAAGAACGTAAAGTGTATACAGAAGAACTAGAACGTATTCAAACGTTCATTGACGATAACCGTAAACACGACATCGCTCGTGCTGAAGCTTTACGCCAAGAATTAGCGTTGCAAAATGATATTGCTAAACTTGAACAAGAACATGCTCAACGTTTAGAATCTATGAAAGCTGAAATGGACTTAGCGTTAGCAAATGCTGAAACTAATCGTAAAGCTGAAGAAGCAAGTTACTTACGTAAGTTAGCTGAAAAAGACGATAATATCGCTCGCTTAGTGAAAGACAAAGAGTCTCTAGCAGAATCTGCTAAAAGCTCAATTAGAAGAAGTAATTGCTCGTCACAAAGCAGAAATCGAAGCTAAAGAAGAACGTCACGTTCAAGAATTAAACCGTGTATCTGCTCAAGCTGATTTATGGAAAACAGATGCTCAACATCAATATGCGATGAATAAACGTGGTGTATTTTGGATCATCGCTATCGCTGGTTTAATTGCGGTAGCTGTTGCATTTATCGGTTTCTTACTAGGTATGCAATTCCAAGCAAATAATGCTAGTGCAAAAGTGGCACAAGATGTTGTAGAAAACGTGGAACACGTAGCTACAATCTTAACAACAACATTACGAATTTAGAAACAACTGAGGGGTTGGGTGATAGAACCCAACCTCTTTTTTTCTTAGAAAGAGGTGAGACTGAGTGTTCAAAAAGAAAGAACAATATTAACCTGTACCAAGGGAAACAGAGGGACGTTCATGGTACACAGGATTTAGAACGTAGTCGTATTGAAGAACAGAGGTCGTACGGTACGGTAGCAATTTCTAGTGCCTTGTTTGGACTTGTGATGGTAGCTGTGGCATGGTTCCTACTAAGTGTAGGGACATTTGGTGCGTCACAAGTGATGGGTCAATTTAACAAGGCGGTTCCTGATGGGGTACAAGCAGGTCAAATCGTAGAAAAATGAAAAAAACATATTTACGGTATGTACAACAGTGACGGTAAGTTCGTGACGTATATTGAGAAACAGAAAACAACCGTAGATGGGAAACGTGTAGAAGTGTTCGTACAGAAGAAAGAAGACGGATTCCCGGATGCGACGAGACAACAATATGCGTCTCAAGACGAAGTGCCTGTGCCAGAATGGTTTACAAAGAAACAAGCAAAAGCTCAAGAAGACGAGGCTAAAGGTGTTGTCCAAGAGAAACGTGAGACTCGCAAGAAACAACAAGCCGTTAGTTACTGGTTTAAAAGATGCTCCAGGCTGGAAAAATCTGGGTGAGCTTTTATCACTGGTTTGATTTCATTTGGGCTCTTATTCTCGTTTCGTGCAAGTAAGATTCAACGTCGTAACAAACGAAACGACACAAAAAGTTTGATGCAATATGCTGATGACCAACATATTCAACAACCTTTAGAAATGTTTGAGAACTATCATGTAGTACCAAACAGTGGGGCTCACTTTAGCGGTGAAGCCAATTCGTTACTAGGTCACGCTCATTATGAGTTTACAACCAAAGTGAACGTGTTCATGTGGTTGCGTTATAGCGTGGGACAATTGTTGATTAAAGTTTGTCGTACAAACTTTGGGTCCAAAAGTATTTGGTCTCTTTAAGACAAACGAAGAAAAAGATTCGCTTGTGGGCGAATTTACCAAAACTAAAAACATGTGAAACGTTATAAACGATACAAACAAGATACAACAGTAGACGGAGAACTGATCCACAAAAGGTGACTTTGTGCTTGATAAAGACGGAAACCGTATTTTTAGAGTCAGTTCCAATTATCGATGAAGCGTTCGGTACATCCTTGTTTGAAGCAAGTAACACACCAGATGTGTTCAGACGTCGTTTCAATCCATTCAAGATTCCTTATAACCCTGGTGGTAAGAATCGTGACAAGGTTGGTAAATACAAGACTTTAGCGGATCTTATTAATGGTGACTGGGAATTTCCTCCATATGAGGTGCAAGCTCCGTCAGGAGGTTATTTCGTAGATACAGCCCCTGTAAATACGATGGTTCTTGCGATTACTCGTGCGGGGAAAGGGCAGACCTATATCGAACCGTTATTAGATATCTGGTCTCGTGAAAAACGGAAACATAATATTATTGCTAACGATCCAAAAGGTGAGTTATCGGTTAAATTCATGGTTCCGTTTGAGAATCGTGGATATGAAGTACTGCAATTGAACCTTATCAACACGATGGGAACAGCAATTTACAATCCTCTTGGTTTAGCGGGCGACGCTGCCAGAGAGGGTAATATGGGTGCGACAGCTTCTTATGTTAATAATATTGCAGAGACATTCTTCCCAACGGAAGGAGGTCAAGACCCTTTCTGGCCTCAAGCGGCGAACAACGCCTTCAAACGTGCAGCGTTTGGTTTAATTGACTATTTCTTAGAAGAAGAAAAAAAGTATTAGTAGCAGATTGTAAACGTAAAGGTTTGCGTCAGTCAGTCATTGACCAGAAAATCGATGAACTCTGGGGTAGAGTAACGCTCTATAACTGTTACCAGTTGTTCACACAGTTATCAAGTAAGAAACGTAAAAATCCGAAACTATCGTATGACCCAGAGTCTCCTGAATTTGCAGATATGAGCGATGAGGAACGTGAACTATATGAAGAACAGCTCTTGTTCTATGATGAGTTCATTTGGGAAGGAAACAAAGAGCTAGATTTACTTTCATTGTACTTCAATGCAAGTGCTCAACTTCCACGTAACCGTATTCGTAACGAAGTGTTGAACACCGATGCAACACTGAAAGCTATGGGTGGTAGTGAAAAGACGATTGCGTCCGTTTACGGGATTGCAATCACACAGATGGTATTCTTTACTGACCCAACAATTTCAGCGATTACAAGTGGGGCACCAAGCCAGAACGTGGATATGGGTGCGTTGTCGTTCCCACGTCGTATGTCAGTTAAGTTCGACGTAGATTACGTACGTAAGTTGTCCCTAAAAGGTTTACTTGGGACATGGAGTGCGTACGAGGATCCAGGATTCACGAAGAAATACGGATCTGAGTTTGATCACTTCGGTCTTGTAAGTATGGACGGATGGGCAGAGTATATGTTCGACGGTAAGTTCCCGAACGATACAGCGTATGTGAAACTAGAACTTAAGATGGCAGATAATGATATGGTTGTTAAACGTTTCTTCTTCAAGTTTACGAAGGGGTATCGTACAACACCAAACGGACGTATGTATGTGAAATCTCCGATTTTACAAGAGAAGATTGTACGTAATGGTACATTAGAAGAATTACAATATGATGCAGTCAACGACTTATATCTACCAGGATATTCAATGATGACGAAATCAGAGTTAGTCCTAGACATCGACGAAGAAGGTAATATCATGGACTTCGTAGAAGATGTTGAAGTTCCAGTAATTTCAATGTCGAAAGTTCGCTATACAGAGCGCCCTAAAGCAATCTTTATGATTACGCCTCCTCACTTAAAAGGTTACGCGAAGTTACTACTTATCTTCATCAGTCAACAAACAGAGTTGAACTTTGAAAAAGCGTATCTAACTAAAGCGAACCAAAAACCGTTATACAAAACACGTTGGATGCTCGATGAGTTAGGGAACTTAGAGTCTGATGGTTCTGGTATCAAGAACTTCATGACGTACCTATCTATCGGGTTAGGACAAGACCAACAATTTACATTGATTCTACAAGTATTACAACAATTAAAAGATGTATATGGGGATTCTAAAGATAAGGTTGCTCAAGGTAATACCGCAAACATCGTGTTCCTAAAATCAACGGACGATACATCTATTGACGCTGTAAGTAAGATGTCTGGTACAACACATAAAGTGTTCAACAGTTCAAGAACGAATAATATTCGTGTCGTAGCAGGGGTAGAAATCGACAGTGGTTCTGTTTCTGAAACGATGAGTGCTTCTGAAGTACCTGTACTTTCTTATAACGATTTAGCGTTCATCAGTCCATCGAACTCTGTGGTACTAAGAGCAGGGGACAGTCCAATCTGGAACCGTAACGAAACAGCCTTACCGATGGCATACAAGTTACAAGGGGAAGGTCACAAGATTCCGTCTCCAGGTAAGAACTATTCATTAAGTACCTTACCAACAATGTCTACAACGAAAGATTTCGACTTGCTACAAAACATTCCTAACTTCTTTGCGATGGTGGATAAACGTATCCAACAAGCCTACTGGGTACGTACTGCAAAAGAAAAATACATGGATGCTTATGAATATACAGACGAGTCATTCATGCGTGTAGACCAAGATATTTCAAGTGATGCCATTATGAATATCGTAAACGAGATTCTAAATTCACAAAAAATCGAAGAAATCTCTGTTCGTCAATATGAGAACGAAGATAACTCAGAACAATTACAAGAAACACGTAAAGCGACTGAACAGTACGCAGAGTTTGCAACTCCTAGATTTGCAATGGACGGACCAGATGGTATTGCTCCAAACGATATTATCGCAGTCCGTGGTTCAGGAGGTATGGCTCGCTTAGATGGAGACATCATAGGAAATACTGCGAAATTACTTGAAGAAGCGTATCGTAACTGCTTCCAACGTATCGGTGACTGGGCAAGAAGTGAAGCCAGAGGTCAAATGGAAGTACAAGATGACGGTTCATTATGGGTGATTCCAAGAAATGGTAAATCGCCGTTTGAAGTGTTTGCTCGTGTCAACAATAAGCATATCCGTGACCATATTGAAGAAGCACAAGCCGAAGCGGAAGCGTACGGATATGCTGATGAAGGGTCACATAAACAAGTGTCTCAAGAAGATTTAGATTCACTTGAGTCTACGATTGGATTCACACTTACTTACGAAGGTGCTTTGTGGTTAGCGAACCAGAAACATTGGGGATGGATCGCAAAAGGTATCTTTGATGCCGAAGTTATTCAGCTTCGTAGAAGTGACGATTAAGCTTGACTTTTTACGTACGTTAGGGTATAGTGGTTCTATGAATGGTATCCATTTACTCGAATCATTACCTTAACGTATGTATGTTTGAGTAGAGGTCCAATTTTTGGTTTGGGTTGAACAGGAGTTCAGCCCTATTTTTATGTAAAGGGAAAATGCAACATGATTAGGGAAGTATATAATAACGTGATGTGTGGTGATACGTCCGAGGTGGCACATCTTATGAAACGACTCTATGAGTCGGGCGAGTGGCGGACGTTAGAGGGCGTGGAACGAGCTCAGTTTCGTTATCTGGTTCATCTATGGAAGTCCTTGTGTGGACAAGATACCTTAACCGTTAAACTCAAATCACTTGACAAGAATTGAATAGTATGTTACAATGTCCTTGTTTGTGGGAGAGATATATTCTAGTCTCAATACTAGTCACGGGATTGGTAATCTATTTCACACTACAAGCACGACAGGACGCAAGTCATTTACTTAACTGAAAATGATTTAGCCCAAACCAAACTAAAAAAATAATGAGTCGAAAAAGACTAGGGGGTAAAAACAAATGAGATTTGCAAAATCACAATACAAAGGTCGTGACTTGGTTGTATTAGCACACGACAAACAGGTACATCAATCTGAAGGGAAAGATGGAAAAAAACTTATACTCGTCACTATTTGGATATCCAAGTAGACGCTCGTGACTTACGTGAAGGTGAAACAGCTCAAAACTTACACTTAGAAACACGTACAGACAAAGAGGGTAAAGTAAGTAACGGTTTACCATATTCTCCAGGTCAATTAGAACAAATCGCTAAAATTGCTGGCGATAACAAACAAGACATCTTAGATAAAGATGGAAACATTATTGGTACAGCTTATGGTGTAAGTGCTGATATCATGATTAAACCTAACAATAAAGGTGTTAAACAAGCGTATATCAACACTAAAAACTTTAGGGCGAAGCTTCTCAAACATTACCAGAAAATGTTAAATCTGCACAAATCGAAGCTATGAAAGGTGCAAACCCAGAAGTAGCTGAAGAAGTGAAAGAAGAAGCTCCAAAAAGCTAAAGCTAAAAAAAGCTCCAGCTAAGAAAAAAATCATCTAAAGCGAAAGAAGAAACAGAAGTTTCTGTTGACGAATTAGTAATCTAATTGAATATAAAACCTAAGAGTGTGTATTTCCCAGCACGGTAGCCATTTGGTTACCGTGTTTTTATTGCAATAGCAGGATGTACATGCTATAATATAAGTACAAGATAAAGGTCAGCGGACCTAAAAAGGCACGTCGGTGTTTCTTAATAAAAACTTAACTGCATAGGTTTGTTTTTAGCACGACTAGTGCTCGTTTTAGGTATGCAGATACAGCATTAAGAAGGGTGTGGCTTTTTGGTCACTCCTTTTTTGTTGTAATCAAATGCAAAGGATGTGAACAAATGAGTACAAATGTTGAATTAGTAAACGAATATACAGGTGAATTTGCACACGAAGAAATCCGTGTTCCGTTTTATGAGTTTACTATTTGGAACACAATCGAGTTTGCTAACAGTGCGGTTGATGGACGATGGTCTGTATCAGAGGCTCGTGCTATTCGTAACGAAATTATGTCAACACTCGTGCGTGGATTGAAAAGTCGTGGGATTGAAGTATCATACCACACAATTACAGTTCCAGCGTTTCTCGAAGCGATGAACGAAGTGATCGGTAGAGTAACAGATGGACAAGTAGAATATACGAGAGATAACATTAAAGCTGATAGAGCTGAGTTCTTCTCGTATGTAGAAGGGAAAAATGATTGAGGGTCAAGAAGTTGTTCCTCTGTCTCCTTATTGGAACATTTTTGAAGGGAACTCTGCGGGGAACGTAGCGGGAACTGATTTAATGTTCATTAGTCAAGACCAGTTATCAAGAGTAAATCTAAGTTTAGCTGGCTTTATGAGAGCCATGGGGGCTCGTGACGCTCGTTTACGTGATACCAGTGTAAGTTTACTTACACAGTACGGAAAGCTCCGTGAGGTGCCTGTAATGACTAATGACGACGTGTCTGGTTTAACTTACTTAGCGAAGTATATGACTGAACGTGAGTTTGAGGTGGCGTCTCGTCACTTAGCAAGTGTTGTTGAGTCTGGTGAGTTTATGAGTAAAGAAGCGTTTGATCGCTCTGTAGCGATTCTTCAGTATCTACAAGAAAATGGGTACGAATATGAAATCACACCTGATACGTTACCAGGACAAATTCAGGCTCGTATTAAAGGGACTCGTATTGCGGTGCGTTTAACTGAGCCAAAAGAAAACGAACGTTTCGTAGGTCGTGTGTACGATAATGGTGCTCAGATTTATTTCAATACGTCGATGCAAAAAGACGGTAAGAATGTAACTTACGATGAAGTAAGTGTTGAAGATACGGTTGCTTTATTACAGTTTGCTTTAGGGGTTCCGCTAGAAGTGGACGGAGAACAAGTGGGTCGTACAGGCGTTGCGTCTTACCAGTTCCGCAAAAAAGGTGAGTCAAATCTTACAACTATTAGCCATAATATGACTTATGTGACGAACAGCGGAAACGGTTCGTTCGTTTATAAACCATTGGTCATCAATGGTAGAGCCTTTAATGGGAACCATGTAAACATTTATCGTAAAGCACCTGCAAGTGCGAGTCAGTCTTGGGCTAATTCTAAAGTTCCTGCTATTAACTTCTTACAAGAAGCTGTAGCTACTGCTAGAGACCGTTTTAAAGCGGAACTTGGTGAAGATTTAGTGTACCAAGCTTATCGTGACCAGTTATATGCTGGTGTAGAGAAGTCAGAAATGACGATGCCTGAAGAATTACTTACAGGGGATTCATTGATTGCTGAGATTCGTAAGTCTTATTGGGACGTATTAACTGGTCGTAGTGATTTATTACTTCGTCCAGGTGTTACTATTGAAGACTATAACGAACGTAAAGCTGAGATTCTTGGTGGGGTTGCCGAAAACTTCGATGATTTAGTGTATTACGGGGATCCTGAAGTTGTGATGCAAGAACATGCAAGCGACGTAGTGGATGCTATTATTGGTACATTCCAGCCTGATGTGGACGGTAAACGTTTCGATATTGTGAACGTAGTTCGTTATATGGAAGGCGTGGACGATGTATTCGGAAACCAAAATAATCTGGTTTCAGCCTGTCAGGAACTTGGAATCCGAGCTGAAGATATGCGAGGACAAAGTTTCTCTCATAATCTTCTAGGAAACAAATTAGTGTACTTCGATGTAGATACAGCTCGTAAGATGGTTGATTTAGAGAGTCCGTTTATGAAACGTATGTTCAATGCGATTCAATCAACGCTAGAGACTCGTGGTTGCGAAGTGAATCCTGAAGATATTCTTATTGATGGTCAAGGGTTAGTATCTTATCGTGCAAAACAATATTCGAAACGTGCTGTTGGAAACGGTGATAGTCATATTATTGAAGGTACAATCGGTCAAATCTTCGAGCCAGAAGGTGAACTGGGATATATCAAGACAGCGTTTGGTGCGACACCAAACTACTTATCAGCTCCAGGATATGAAGCGTATGTGTTACCTCAAAAAGCGGGCGAGAAAAAGACCGTAGAGGAACGTACAAGATTACGTGGTTACGCCGATTTAATGGAAATGACGTTACGCTACGAGTTAGCAAAACAAGTAGCGACAGGTCAAGAGATATCGATGGAACCTGCGTCATTAAACAGCGTTTACGCTCGTTTATATGATACACGTCATGATTTAGATTTCTTTGACCGTAGTGCTGAAGAAGGACTAAGTACTGAGTGGGCGAATAGAATTATTCGTATGGAAGCGTCTCGTGTGAAATATCCGAAATCATTCGTTAAAGAAGCCACGATTAATGCGGAGTATCAAGCAACACACCGTGCGAACGTAAATCCTCGTAACGATAACTTCTACAGTACATTTGCGTTAGTAGATGGACGTAACATGGCAGTACTTGATGAGAACGTTGATGGTTATTTTGATCCACTGGCAACAGGGGGTTCAACAAACCAAGGTACCGTTCGTTACTTAACAGAAGATGTGAAGATTAATGAGGATGGTAGTTTAACACAAGGTGATAAAGAAAGCCGTGCACCATTAATGGCAGATGGTTTAGGTATGGAATACTCTAAGTATGACCCAGCGGACCGTGTACAAATGGTGCAAAGTAATATCATGCAAGCTAGTTCGATTGTAGAAAACGTACGTGTTGCTCAAGTTCCTATTAACGGTTTAACGTTTGAAGATGGGAACGTTGTGAGTAAAGCTTGGGCTGAGGCTCATGAAGTACGTGATGTGAACGGTAATATGCGTAGCCTTGTTGTTGGGGATAAATTATGTGAGTTTCATGGAAACAAAGGCGTTATTTCTAAGATTATCGATCCAGATATGGATCTACTAGAAGCAGAAGCTCTTGGTATTAAAGAAGCTGTTTTATTCTTCAGAAATAACCCTGGTGTAGATATTGTATCGGCTCCTTATCCAGCAGTAAGTCGTTTCAACGCAGGTACAGCTCGTGAAATGATGGACGGAGAGAAAATCGACGTTGTAATGAACGATGGTACCGTAGTTGAAGATGGTGCAAGTACGTTACGTATGATTATCACACATATGACTGTAGATAATAAGACTAAGATTTACGACGCTGAGGCAGTAGCCGAAGGACGTGGACGTAAAGCGTCTGCTCAACTTGCTTGGGGTCTAAACAGTCACGGTGCGGATGCGATTATGAGAGAACTTTATGGTTCAAATAATAACGCTATGATTGATTTACGTGAGCATTTAATCGTTCTTGGTTTCGATATTGATGAGTACGGAAACTTTAAACAAGAATATACTCCTCAAGAAGGGGAAGTACGTAACGTATTCCCTGAGCCAGAGCTTGTGTTGACTGAAAAAGGAAACTTGAGTAAAAAAGCGATGGTAAATGAGTTCAAAGAATTGATTCAAGACCAAGGTGGTTTTATGACGATTCCATTTGCGCTACCACTTCGTGGTGAGGGTAAAGATGCTGTCATGACACCTCAAGACGAGAACGGAAATTATCTGTTACCAGTGTTAAGTGCAAACTTACGTAGTGGTCATGAGTTGCAAGATGGACAAGTGAACACACATGCGTACACAAGTGCATATGTAACAGTGTTTGAAGCGTCTATTGAGTATCGTGATGCTCTTCGTAAGATGGAAGGTGCTAGTGAAGCTGATAAAGTGAAACTAGAAGCTTCAATGAAAAAAGCACTTGCTAAAGCTGAAAGTGCGTACGCAACTATGCGTAGCGATATTGTAGAGCGTAAGTTCGAAGGTAAACATAACTTGTTCCGTGAAGGCTTGATGATGAATAAGCAACAATCTTCTGCGACAGCAGTGTGGACAGCATATACGAGTCTAGGTGTTGATGAGGTTGCTATGAGTAGTGCGATGGCGGCACACTTAGGTGTGAAGCCAGGAGAACCTATTGTATTATGGCGTGACCCTGTGTTACGTGCAGGTGGTATTCGTGGTCTTAAAGTCGTTATTGATGATGAACTAACAGGTGTAGCAGTTAACCCAGCGATTGTTGAAGCGATGAGTGGAGACTTCGATGGTGACTCTGTAGGTCTTGTTGCACCGAAATCTAAGAGTGCAAAACGTGAAGCTCTTGAGAAGTTATCTGTTGCTGGTAACTTGCTTGATAAAGCAGTTAAGGATCCAGAAACAGGGTTATATGAATTGAACCTTCACCAAGGGTTAGACGTGCAAGTCGCACGTTGGAAGAATCCAGAGCTAGATGCGAAGTTTGTGGACATTAAACAACGTATTAATGATTATGAACAAGTTTACGAAGCAACTGGTAAACTTCCTGAAGGTGTCAAATCATTACACGAAGGTCGTGACCGATTTGTACAAGAATTAAACAGACTATACAGAGAAGCTTTCAATGAAAGTTCATGTGCGATCGCTATTAGTTACAAAGACCCTGCTACTCATTTGAAGAGTGTATATGATGCGTGTATTGAAACAGGTGCTAAAGGTAGCGTAGGTAAGTTACGTGAGTATATGCGTTACTTTGGTCTCAGTGATGGTCGTACTGAAGGTGACATTGATTTCGATAATATCGTGGATCATGGTAAACCACTTATCACTCGTGAAGACCAAATTAACACTCAATATGCTACCGCTGTTAAAGCGTTCGGTACTGGTGTTGCTGGTATGTTCTCACAACGTGGTATGAGCGTGTTACGTAACTTAGCTCCAACAGAAGTGTTAGAATTAACGTATGTAGCAACACAATCAGTTCTTCAAGCTAAACATGACCCGATTGAAGCGAGACGTAAGTATGAGCTTCTAATGGGTACGATGCGTCATGTATGGACTGGTGTAAAGTTAGAAGAACATATAGATGCTGATGGGGCAACATTCTGGGAACCTGTTCGTGAGAAAGGGAAGCCTGTAGAGTTGTCTCGTGAGGAATGGGTTGAACAAACGACTCGTATTTATCATCATAAAGATGGTATGAATGTTGAAATCAACCCTGAACTTATTGATAGTATCAGTAAAGTGATGGTTGATGACCAAGGATACATGATGAACATTGAAACTAGTCTTCGTCAAGCAACAGCGTCTCCTATGGATACGTTAGCGTATGGCGGAACTATGAAAGACCTAGAAAATCTAGCGTCTAAAGGTGCGAACGTATTCGAAGGTAAATATAACGACTTGTTTAAACCATCTAAGGTGAGAGAGAATATCGAACACCGTGATTTAGAACAAGCTGTTGCTGAAGCGAAAGTATACAGACGTGAAGTTGATTCATCAATGTATCGTAAGTCTTCATTTATCGGACGTGATATGCGAGACGATAAGAAAGTCTTCGTGAAAGCGTCTAGTGCGGTGAAACAGTGGACACCACCTGTTGAACCAGAAGTTGAAGACGATGGTGTAGATTTAGATTTTTAAAATGAACGAACTCTTGGGACACCCGCTTGGTGTCCCGCTAAGGGTTCGTAGAAAGGGATGTGTCAAATGGGGTTACCAAATTTAGGACACGACGTTGAGCTTGATAAGAACAAAGATTATGAGTTACTCGGTTGGCGTAAGAACACTGCTGTAACGTCTGCGAAACGTCGTAAGGAAAAACGGTACAAGTGTACCGTCTGACGAACGTGTATTGAAAGAACATAAAGAGCCAGTCTGGAACGATCCGACTCTTAGTGACATCGATCCAGATTTACAGTTTTAGTTGCTTATAGGGGCGAAACATGATATACTGTTAGTAGAATTATCGCCCAACACGTACCGATTTTGTAGAAAGAGGTGCGTACCGTATGTCAAAGTTTGAAAACCGTGTGAGCCGTAAAGCATTGAACAAATGTATAGCGAAACGATTGAAGGACTCTGAATTGCACGAATTAGTTGAGACTAAATCAGCGAAAGAAGTGGAACAGCTAGTAGATGTTGTGACGTCTGAATTTCTAACAGAAGTTGAGAATCAACTGATAGAAGGGAAAGACGTATTATTAGTTGGGTTCGGTACGTTTAACGTTCGAACTCGTAAAGGACATCCTGTTCCGCTAGGGTGAACATAAACATGTAGATTCATATCGACATTTGAAGTTCACACCAGCACATAGATTGTCGCAACTGATTCGTGATGAAAAAAAGAACCCGTAACCATATGGTTACGGGTTTTTGTGTACTTAATATTGTTCTAATAGAGCGTCGTAAATCGTTTCAAGTGTAGTACGTTTGGTTTTAGATACAGCCATAACGAGTTCAGATTTCTGAGCTCGTGTCATACCAACGTAGTACATACGCATTTGTTCTTGAACTGGTAATTTGTCGTCCATAACTAGTAGAACTACATTATCGAACTCAAGACCTTTGGCGCTATGAATAGTTGAAACTACTAATGGTGCATTTTGAGCGTCGTCAGAGTTTTTACGTTCTTCAGAACGTTGCGTTGCAATTGATTGTAACATAGCGTTATGACGAATTTCGCATTGAAGAACAAGTGAAGTAAGTTCCTTACGAGCTTGATCTGTCGTCAATTGTTTGTTCTTATAGGCAAGAGCAACGTTAGCGCAATCTTGTTGACATTCAGTTGTCCATTTGGTCAACATAATGTCTGCATATTTTTGAGTTAATGTACTTGCTTGACCTTGTTTTGATTGTGATTGACTAATGTATTTACTAAACGCATGATAGAACGTACCGTGGAATTGGTCGATTGGTAACGTGTTTACAGTGTCTGCTTCTTCCTTTAGGAACTCAGAGAATAGAGACAATGTATACGGTCTATCGTTACGTAAGTTCACGACTGTATATTGTGGATAGACACGTTTCAGTGTTTCTTCCATAATTTTTACGTGATTTCCTTTATGAGATAAGAACGCTACACGTTCGTTGTTTAGTAATTTTTCAGCTACATATTCTTGAACGACTGGTTGCATTAACCATGCCTCTAGTAATTCGTCTACGTCTGAAAGACGGTCGATGTAGTGAGGAACCAATTTAATCTTTTCTTGGAAAGATTTTTTCGTCACTGGTGTTAAGTCGTTAGACGTTAACTGAATTTTGGCAAATTGGTTCGCCTCAATGTTTGATAACACTTGGTTAGCGTAGTCTAATACTTCTTGATTTGAACGATAGTTTGTCGTTAATTGATGTGTCGAGCAGTATGTTGTCATTTCTAAGATGTTCAATGCTTTAGGGTTAGATGCACGGAACTCGTATAGAGTTTGTGAACCGTCACCAACCATAAATAAACTTGTTTGGAATTTATTTGCATATTTTAATGTGTAGATAAATTCGAACAATGAGTTATCTTGAACTTCGTCGATAATCAAGTGTTTTGTCTTGAATTGGTCTGGTACATTTAATGTATCGATTTGAGCGTAAGCTGTAATGATTTCTAATTCAAGAGTCGTTTGTTGTGTTTCGTCTAAGAGACGTTGAACTGAGTCCCAGTTGTTCGTTACTAAATCTAAGACAATCATGTATCCTTTGTGTTTGTTGTTACGGATATCACGTAACCCAGACACAAGTTCTTTTAATACCGAGCGGTCTGCATGCGATACATATTTTTCAATGGCAAATAAACTATTTGCTAATGTATCAACAGTACTTAGTTGGTGTGTAGGGTAATTGTGAGCGTAGATCTCGTGGATCATGCGAGCAATCGTCATAGATTGGATACGTGGGTTCTTTTCAGCGATATTATCAGCACCAGCGTTGGTGAATGATAATACGGTAATTGTTTCTGGGTCGATACCACATGCTTTCATATAATCAATTCTAGCAAGTAATGTTGTAGATTTACCTGTACCAGCTCCAGCTTGTGTCAAGATAAGTGGTGATTCATCAGTGATGGCTCCACGTTGTGATGCTGTGAAATGAGCAGGAACTGTTGGTGCTGGTGTAGGTGTTACCATACTTGCAAGCGAGTTTTTGCTATTATAAAGGTTCGTTAATGTACCGAATAATAGTAACTGTAAGTTTGAGTATAAAAACAGCTGTACGGTAAGTTGTTGGTAAGGCTGTTGCATTTAACTTGTCGAAAAATTACTTTGTATACATTTAAGTTAATATTGTATTGAGAGATATATTTACATAACAATGAAACATTGTTTACGTATGTCACACAAGTATTTTCGTCAGCTGGATTTAAGAACTGACCATAATAGTCCATAGCAATCGATGCTAATTCAGACAAATGTTCTGTCCAGATTTCTACTTGAGTAGATAACGCTTGATATAATGTGAAGTCTTGTAAAGCGTCGTCTAAGAGTTGGTTTCGTTGGACTGATGGGTCAGGGTTTGCGATAAATGACATATTGTATGGCATTTTAGTACTTAACCAATTTTTTTGATTAAGAATGGTGCATTAACATTCCCGTCGTCCCAGAATACCGTTGACGTGATACGCTTGTTTCCACTAGCTGTTTCACTAAGTAATGATACACGGTAGTGTGTACGTAACTGACGACTTGAAGAACCTTTAGCTTTGTCACTACGAATTTGTAATTGCATAGGTGCAATATATAATTTTAGTGAGTTGAATTGAGCTTTTGTTTTAGGATCGTCAGGTAAGATTTCTGTAAGCAAGTCTTGATGGTTTTCGAAGAATTTTTCCATAATAGCGTCGTACTCTGTAAGAGAAGCTGTTTGTTGGCGAATTTCTTCGTAGTGTGTTGTAATCGTGTCAATTGGAAGTGGAGACGTAACGATAGTGTTCGTCTCAATTAAACCGTTTGTAGATTTACGGTTCATTTTTGTGTTGATGAAACCAGTAGCTTTGAATGTGTCTGTATCTTCTGGGATCATCGCACTTGTAGCGAAAGCTGTTGTTTGATTTAAGAGCCCTCTGGATCCACCCTTACCCGTAAGTAGAGTAGAGTGGAACCATTTTGGATCTGAAGTTAGGCTCGCATTTTGCAACACTGATGCGGTTGTATCAATTGTAATTGGCATGAAAGAATGTACCTCCTTAGATGATTTGAGATTCGATATAATTATCGATTGTAGCTTGTGACGGACGAGCATTGAACTTTTTTTGACGTATGACTGGTCAACCAGTGTTTGAAGAGTTGTTTCGTCCAATTCGTCAGCGAAACGTTTTCTGTATTTAGGTTTCTTAGTCGCAATATATTCAAGACGTTTTTTATAAACGTTTTGTAAGATAGTTGCATAGACTTCTTTTGTAATATCATTGAAGCCGACAATGTTGTTTTGGAAACGATTCAAGATTTCTGGTTCGAATGTATCTCCGAAACGGTCTAATGTAGCATTTAAGTTGCTTTCTTTTACGATTTGTTGTCCAAATCCAACGACAGGTTCTTTCTTGTTAGAGAAACCTTCGTTTGTAGTAGCGATGATGATCGCTTTATCGAAACGAATACGTTCACCACGAGCTGTTTTCATGTAGCCCTCATCAAGGGCACTCATGAAGAGACGTCTTACTTCACGGTGAGCTTTTTCGAACTCGTCAAGTAAGATTACTCGGTAAGGATTCGTTTTGAGTGGGTCTAAAGGTAACTCTTGCATACTGTCGTATCCAACGTAACCTGCTGGGGCACCAATCAAACGTGATGTGTGATGTGATTCAGAAAGTTCATTCATGTTAATGATGATAAGTTCTGTATCCACAATACGTTTGGCTAGTTGTTTTGCTAGTTCAGTTTTACCTGTACCAGAGTTTCCAGCCCACAAGAACGCTAAAGGTTTCGTTGTTTCAAAGAGTCCTAAACTACGTCCTTTAATTTTAGACATAACGAAATCGATTTGTTCGTCTTGTCCTAAGACAGTTTCTTTGATTTCGGTCGTAACCTCGTCGTAATCTACGGTCGGATTTGATGCATGACCACGTAGTAAGGAAACAGCGATACCTTCAATATTTGTTTCATTTACAACAATAGGTGTTGTTTGTAAGATTTGAAGCAATTGTGGGTTTCCTGTGTTTGGGTCTTTTGCATTTTCAATGTCTCGTTTACGTTTAACGTGTAGTTGGGCACATACACGGTCAAGTAGAGTTACGGATGCGTCAGGTTGGTGGCTTTTACCGTTACTATATTTTTGAGACATATCTACCATAAAACGTAACAAGTCTGTTGTTAGTGGAATGGTATTGTAACGACTAGAAGTAGTCGGAGCAATCGATTCTAAGATTTCAAGGGATTGATCTTCAGTTAATTCGTTGACAATCACGGATTGCATACGACGTTCGAAGGCTGGGTCTTTGTAGAGTTTTTGAGCCTCAGACATCGTAGTTGCACCAATCACTTTGATGTCACCTCGTGATAGAGCAGGTTTCAAGATTTGTGAAATTTGCTCATACGAAGGGTCACCAGAAAAAGAGCATATGAATTTCATCAATGAATAGAATAGCTTTGTTTTTCTTATCAGATGCAAATTCTAAGAGCTCTTTTACTTTTTCTTCTAGTTGACCACGGATTCCTGTTCCAGCGACTAAGTTACTTGGTTGGAAACCAAAGATAACGGAACCTTTGATTAGGTCGGGAATAGTGACGTGATTATTGGCTAATCGGTGTGCTAGTTCTTCTGCAATTTTGGTTTTACCGACACCAGCCTCACCGATAAGTAATGGATTCGGTTTTTCTTGACCGATAAGGACGGAAAGTGTTTGGTCAATCACGTCTTCACGGAATTTACAGTTTGATTTGTTTTTTTGTAACGGTCGTTAAAGTTTAATAGAGAGTCTGGAACAGTTGGTCCAGGATTTGGATTCGGTTGATAACGGCTACTAAAGTTGTGGTTTCCGTTTGGAATGTTTCCTGAAGGTGGGTTACCATTTGTATTGTTACCCCCAGAATTTCCAGTAAAGTTGTGTACTACCATAATTTCCTCCTTTTAGTGAAATATGTATACAAGGGTAGAGAAATTCTACCCTTAGAAGATAATTTTGTTTCGTAAATTAGCGTCTAAACGACGTGTACTATTGACGAAGTAAGTCGCACTACGACGTAAGCTATCGATTTGGAAACCGCCACAAGGAACATAGAATAAGTTCTTTGGAAGTGGTGTTGTATAACTGTTTGATGGTGTATACTCGAAGTCTGTAATCATAATCGATAATTCTTGTTTACGTTGTGGTGACTGATGGATGTAGTTCCATACTAGGTCAAAGTTTGTACCGCCAGACACTTTAGGGATATTTTGTAGACGTTTCCAGGCAACGTCTTTGGAACAATTTGCAATATCGACTAAAGCTGGTTGAGAGAGTACATGTGAGAAACTGTTGAGATAAAGTTTTGTTTTAAGTGTTTGGGCAAGATGAATGATTGCCATACACGCTTCTTTATAGTTGTGCTCACTGATGGAACCAGATGTATCCAGATAGATATGGATATCTGGAACATATTGGTGACTATAAATGATACCAGGTTTGTCGTAGTTGTCTGGGTCTCTACGGTTCGGTTTGTTGAACGTTGTTTTGCGAGTCTTGATGACGTTGTTTGACATACGAACCTTTTTTTCATTTTACTTAAAAATACGTGCGATCTCTTTCGTTAATTGCTTACTTGTTTTTCAGATTTTTTTTACCGAAAGGTTTCGTACGTTTCTTGCGAGACAATTCGTCTTTGTTTGCATTATTCATTAATGCACTGCGACGAGCATTTGAACGTTGACGCATGGCGTCTAATTGTTGTTCTTCAGATAACTTTTTGATTTTTATTTAAACCTACTAGTTTTGTTCTAGACATTTTCATAGCACTGTTCCAAGTTCGATTAATGTCTCGGTTATTGCTATGAGCATGTTTTTCAACATTTAGAAACATGATAGTCGTAGGGTGAATGATTTCTTTTAGAGACGTTGGGATAATACCAGTTTGACCACTTTGGTTGACAAACTGCATGATACATGTATGCAAGATTCTTGCGAACGAGTAATCATGATTATTATCTTGAATGTTGGCTCTGATTTTAAAACCTTCCGCTAAACCGTCAAGGTTTGTTTTGTAAAATTCTTGTAGAGCCACATTCGTCTCGATTGGTAATTGCGATTGGATAGGGGCGACTGTTGTTTGAACGTATTGTTGAAACTCTTTGTAGATGTCTGGTGTATCCATGCTGATGAGTAAGGCTGGAACACGGAATGTGAAACCGAAAGATGTTGCCCAGTAGTCAAACGATACTTGACCATCAAGATATTGTTTAGCAGTTGGAATAACGTCTGTTGCGACAGTATAGACGATACTTCTAGCACCTTGAACAATCGGCAGAGGTAAGTTTTCTGCTGTTGCATTTTGAACCATAAGTGAAGAGTCAATAGTTTCGAAATTTGGTTGGTAGTGAAGTAACGTTTGAGTTAGGAAGTCTCGTAATTTCACACTACGAGTCGGACTCACCTTCGTCAAGGAAAAAGTTCCGTGACAAAGGTTTCAGAGATAGAGTCTTTATCTTCTTGATGTCCGTCAAACACATAGTTTGGGTCCAATCCTGGTCGTAACGGTTGGTTGAGTTGTGTAAATAAGTCGTCACGAAACATTTCGAAAAATTTCGTCACTTTGTGGATTTTTGGTTCACAAAAGCTGGAACAACCGTTGGTTCCAATCGACTTGGTTTATGATTTGTAATGTTCCACATGTTTTTTTGGAACCTCCTTAGTTCTGATTTTAAGCAGTTGGTAAATTACGGAAGTAGTTACCTGCTGGGTTCTTGAATGAACGTGCAAATTCGAAGTTATCTTTATCGAACATTCCATTTACAGCGACACTTAATAAGTTTTTAGCGATTTCTGGATGGATCACGATAGAGTATCCATTTTCATCAGTTTCTTCGATTGTTGACATACAAGCTTTGATAATATCTTTATTATCTTCAGCGTCAGCTAATGCGAACTGAAGTAAGATTGATTTTGCACGATGGTCTAACGCACTTACTTCGTTTTTCAATTTCTGAGTAAAAAGATAGTGAACGTAGTGTATCTACAATCGGTGGACGTGGGATAAGAACCCCTTGGTTTGATTGTTGAGTTGAACCAGATAGTGATGCCATGTAAGTTGGGAAACGTTTAGTGACTTCTTCACTAAATTTCGTATAACCAACGGCACCGAAAATGATTTCGTCTAATTGAGAACATGTTACGTCTGGGTAACGTTTCAATGTGATTGTTGTGCTCATCAATGAGTTGATTAAATCTTCAGGCATGTGATTTAAAATATCTGAAAGATATTTAATCGTACGTGGTGTAGTGATTTGGTCGATAGTAGAGTCCATACCATACACTTCGTATTCTGAACTCATATCGTCTTCGTCTTCACCTTGATTCATAGATGCAAGTAACTCAGAGTGACGTCCGAAGATGTAATCTTGGTTTGCAACTAATACTTCACGTAAAACAGGGTGTAAGTCTGTGTGTAAGGCTAAGAATGTAGGCGTATCAGGTTCTACGTCAAGTACTAATGTACGAGAGATAGAAGCCTCGTCAAGACTTGCAATATTCCCTTTATCATTACCAGCAATTAGAATATCTAAGTTCTTAGGAATACGTTTGTTCCCGATAGTCTTAGTTGTGATGATAGATAGTACCGCACTAGTTACGTCAGATGTTGTACGGTTATATTCGTCTAATAGTAACTTAGGGTTTTCTTGCGGATGATCTTCAGCGTAAGTGATAGCGTCGTAAATATCCGCATGTGGGAAGAATACTTGTTTCCAGTCTGTTTGTGTCTTGTTGGCTGGAACTGTTCTAGCACCAGTCAAGTCAGTTTTGTCACCTAACTGGTTACATGCTACGGTAAAGCATTTTGTACCTTCTTTATCGGCTAATGCCTCTAACCAGCTTGATTTCCCAATCCCTGGGTCACCGAATAAAGCTGGTACAACTTTGTGTTTTAGGGCAATACCAACAATGATTCCTAACGTATCGTTTAATTTCATAGAAAATTTACCTCACTTTCGAGTATTTATTTAGTATTTTGACGTACCCCACGGTTTGTAAGCGGGGGTATTCAAAAACTAACTCGGCTCGTTTCCACTCCCAGAAACGAGCTCAAGTGTCTCGTGTGCGTCACACGTTGCAGTAACAAAGAAAAGATGTTATAATTGGTTCATAAATGGCGTAACATGTAGAAAGGAAAGAAAAAAAGATGCTCGGAAAAAATCACGCAATTTCAGCAACGTCAGTTGCCGTGATTGGGAAGCTAACATACGACTATGGTGTTCAAGATCAATGGGTGCCTCCTACGGTACAAGAATTTTGTAACCAGGTGTACCAAAGAGCGGTACAACCACTAGAGTCGTTAGGAATAACGAACCAAATCTTACTATGGACTCTTTTATTCGTACTGTATATTTTTGGTACGTTATTACCTGACGTGGATAGTCCGAACTCCTTGTTGGGACGCTGGATATACATCCCAGTAGAACATAGAGGTGCGACTCATACAATTTGGGCGATCGGGATATTAGCACTTGCAACAATCGGTTTACCGATTGTGATCCCTATTGTGGTCGGATATTTCGTTCACCTCTGGTTGGATGACTTATCCAGAAGCGGTATCTGTTGGTGGTATCCGATTAGCGGATACCGTGAATACAACGGTGGTGCTCGTGTCAAGAAGGGGTTCCATTTGTGGATTTACCGCACGGGACAACCTAGTGAATACGTGTTCGTAACACTTCTAGTCGTAACAGCTTTACTGATGCTGTACCTAAAAATATCCGTTCTTACAAGATTAGGACGAAAAAAATACCCGTAACCATATGGTTACGGGTATTGTGTTTCTTAAGGACGAGCAGGATAGTGCTCGTTTAGTAAGTTGTCACGGTGACCAGACCATGCTTGGTCTAATGTGTCACCATATTGAACGATAGGGAATGAGGCGAAGCCTTTTTCTCTAAATGTGTTCATAAGTTCAACATTTTCTTCAGCAGTTGGGTCTAACTTACGTTCTTCAAAGTCGTATCCACGTGTTTGGAAGTAGACTTTAGTACGTAAACATTCAACACAGTTATCTTTAGAATATACAATAGGTTTTGACATAATTATTCTCCTTTTTTTCTAGGGATTGATTGTTCTAAAAATTTGACGGTATCGTGCTGGGTCTTCTAAGAATGTAGAGACGTTTGCGTCTAACGCTTGAATTAAGAGTTGCATATCTCTTGGGTTAATAGCATTTTTGATATGTTCAGGTAGGTACAATGCAATTTCAAGTTCATTATTTGGACTACGATTATCCGAAGTGACTTCAGGTAAGGTAAACAAATGAAGCGGAATATCGTCACGAGTAATGCTTGGTGAAACTGGTTCGTTTTCTAGAGTGTCTTTATATTTGATTTTAAGCGCCTCTAAGCGTTCTAAGAACTCATCGGTACGAAGTGTAAGGTTAAGTGTTAAAGAAGCGTAGAGACGGTCTAATGAGCGTGTAGCGTCGTCTAAAGATAACTGACCAGTTTTTACTTTATGATAGTATAAATCAGTGAAGCGTAATGTGATGATACGAATTGCGTCCATAAGTTCGATTTCGTGATGAAGATGTGTATTTTGTTCTTCAATTGAACAATTTTCCATTTCACTTGGTGATAATAATGGTTCAAAATCTAAATTTTGAACTCGTGTCATCGCAAGTTCTGCTTTTTGATTGATTTCTTCAACACTGTATTTATACGTTTGCTTACGGTCTTCTAATTCACGAGCAAGTGCAATTACACCGTCAGCAATAGTTGTTTCAAATAACCAGTATGGTTTTGAAGCATACAATAATTTTTGTTGTACTTGGAATAACGTAGAGATTTGGCGGACTACCATAGATACTTCTTGGGTCCCGCCAATTGTGACTAAGTTTGGATTCAACCTTTTAAGTGAGTCTAGTGGGGCAAAAGCGATATCTTCAGACTGTTGGCGCTCAACGAACTCTTCTTTTGTACCACCACGTTTTAAGAAACGCTCTAAGCGTACTTCTTCTGGTACATCTAAGTGAATGATGGTTGGATAGATGTGTTTTTGTCTATCAAAGAAACCATTGTTCACAAGAGATTCGACTCCAACAGGGTCAATCACATAGAAACTTCCACGAATGATTTGGTGTGCGGTTACACCGTACTCATAATCATTGATTTTTGTGTAAGCAACTAGTGAGTTGCGTAATTCTTCGAAACGTGCTTGATCGACGAAGGTATGCGTTTCGTCGTTTGGACGAGCTGGACGAGTCGTGTAGGATTTGATTGGCTCTGCATTATAGATTTTGTTTAGTTGAGCTTCTACTGTGGACTTGCCAGATGCTGTACGTCCAACAATTAGAAACAAAGGGTTTTGCTTGTTTCTGTTTGTATAAGTTTGTCATGTAAGCATGAAATAATTGTTGTTCTAAATTTTTCTGTCATAGATTAAAAATCCTTTTCCAAATTGTTGGGATATAAAAAGAAGGCAAGTGCCAGTGGATACACCATTGTTGCTACATAAATGGCTTTATTTTTGTGATAACTGTGCAAAAAAATGGCACCGAGTGTAAGGTACAAGATTTGAATAGTTAAACTAATCACTACGTAATAACCTGCTTCATAAGTTTGTACCTTGAAAATCAGCATAAAGAATAGGTAATAGGTATTCACTAGTAAGAAAAAGACAATCGCAATTTTATTGGCACTTTCATCAAATACTTCGTGTAATGTTTGTATAAATCGTTTCATTGATCATCACCTTCTTTACGTTGTCTTTTTTCCTGCGCTTTTCCTTTGTCTTCGGCTAATTGGTTTGTAATAGCGTACATGAGATATGGCATACCTAGACGAGATTCACCATATTTGTCACGCCACGGTAAGGTTTCTGATACCGCATGATAGAGAAGTAACACTTCTTCAGCTTCAGTATACGTATGACCATTTAATTTAAGCTTCATAGAAGATTGAAGTTTCTTCCATTGGCGACGAATGACACCAATGGTTGCATAGTCATAGTGTGACTGAAGATGGTACTCTGAACGGTCTTTAGAAGGAAGGAAACCTGTTAGTTGGTCTACAATCCACTGACCGTCAGGGATGTCCTCGATAGAGAGGTCCATATCTGTTTCGATATCTCCACGAACGACTTTCTTCGCATTTTGTGCGAGTTCTTGATAGAACGGTTCAAGTGGTTGTTGTCCTTGTGGGAACAGCACTTGGTTTCCTGTGAATTTTACAAAATGATGTTGCAGAATTTCGAACCATACTTTTGGTTGTTCTGGTGGCGGTGGAGGGGTAGGGTCTCTAAACTGGAGAGACGGTTTTTCCAAAGCATTTGGATAGTCATAATAATTCGATGGTTTACGTACGATTAAATGGATCCCTGTACCACTTGAAGAATATTCTGCATAAAGATGTGGGATTTGAAGCAATTGTTGTTTCAGATTTTCTGGACAATACTTTTCAATATCGATAACTAAGAAGTCGTCTAAAGCTGTATCTAAGAAATAGGTGATATTGGGTGGTGTCGCAAAATGACTTACTAATGTATCCAATGTCACTAAACAACGGGCGTCACGATAAGTGGCACCAGGTAAGTGATTTGTTTGCTGTGTTTGTGGGTTTAAGATTTTCACTAGATCAAGAGGACGTTTCTTCTCGGAGATCGTCCATCTTGGGTTATCTTTAATTGTTTGAATGAGTGGGTGATAGTAGAGTGATGCCACTTGTTGTTGGTCCACTGTACGAGACACCTCCTTTATTTAGAAATTTCTGCTGTGATTTCTTCTAATGTGTGTAGCTTATGTGTTGCTTCATTAAATAGGTCATAAGTACGTTCGTGTTGACCAGCTTTGAAGAATAACATTTGAGGATACCCTCGAACGTTATAAGCCTGAGCTAGGTTTGAACCTACTTTAGTAGCAACGTTAGCTACGAAAAATTTGTTTGTTGTTACTTTTAGCTAACTCTTTGTATTGTTCGTAAGAGTTTGATGATTTCTGGCATAAGTGACAAGTAGGGGTTGTAAATAAGAACAATCACATCTTGTGTACGTTCGATTTTTGAACCGTCATTTAAGTACCAGTAATCATCGTCTACAAATTCTAATGTAGGTAAGTCGTAGACACTTTTAGCGGATAATTCGTCTAAAAGTCCGTATGTTGGTACATGTTTCATAATGGTTGGACGACTGCCGTACAAATATGCGAAACCACTATAAGCAAGTGCACAAACAAATAGTGTAATGATACGTCCTTTGTGTGCCATTAAGGATAATTTGTCGCCAATGATGGCTAAGATTAGCAATAAGAAAAAGAAAGCATTAAGACAAGTGAAGACGAGATTCATCATCACTGCGGTTTCAATGTCTTTGGATAATATGTTTGTAAAAATCTGCATAAATAACAAGATTATGTTAGTAATAATTAACGGTGTTGTAATGCTTTTCATGAGTTTTGTTCGATTCATGAGATTCCTCCTTTGTGGTGCCATATATGTATGTAAGAACCGCCCTCCAATAGGAGAGCGGTCTGTAATGATATCATGTGTTTGTGGTATTAGTTTTATTATTGGTAAGTGATTCCTGAGTTTTGTGTTGGAATCCCTTCGCCACTTAATAGTGGATCAACCGCAGGCATTTGTGGTGCTGGGGCTGGTGCAACGTTTTGTTGTACTGGCGGATTGTAAGGTCCTGTAACTGGAGCCTCAACACCTTGTAATGGTGCATTATAGTTTGTAGCTGGTGCTTGTGCTTGAGGTACGAAACTAGCTGGTTGTTGTTGTACAGGTTGTACTTGCGGTTGTTGTGGTGCAGGTGTAGCTTCTGCTCCAGGTACTTTAGTAACGATAGCTGGACCAGCTACGTTGAATCCCGCTTGTGTCAAGAAGTCATTTGTCACAGCGTTTGCTCCAACATTGAAATCCTCTTGTGAGGCTACGAAGATATTATCCATGTTAAAGTGTTGTTTAGCATAAGCTTCGTACTGACGTAATTGTACAGCAACTGTAACACCTTGTTTTTAATTCACGAGTATTTTTCAACAGGTTGATATTGACCATTTTTCATCACGTACAAACACATTCGCTAAATTATTTTTTTCGAAGCGTTTTTTTAGGTGAGTAGTAGAACACACCTGGCGTAGATGGTTTTTGTATAAAAACTCATTTTGTTGAACTAATTGTTCAACTGGTGTTAATTGACCTGATGGGTCGCTTGGGATAATAGAAACGTGTTCTAATGATACGTAACTATGTGGATTGTCTTTGAATTTTGATTTACGAGCTTGTTGTGAACGTAATAATTCTTCTTCTGTTGTGTGACGAGTGATGTGAGAATATTTCACAACACCTTTAATCATAACTAAATTTGTCATTGTTTAAATTCCTTCTTTCTGGCTTCATAAAAAAATTTGTTTTTCTATTTGAGTAGAGAACTTCTTTATTTGGCTTCTTAATTTTTTTGTGTATTTCTTGTTACTTGTTTTACCACAAACACATGACAAGATAATTACCTAATGGAAAAATAGGGAACCAGGACTTTTTGTAAAATTTTTATACAAAAATACTTGATTCTTAGTCCATATATGGCTATACTTAGTATAGACCATAGACTCGTAAAAATCAAGAAAGGACTGGTTCGGATGAAAAAGAAATTACTCGAAAGAATACTTTCGGTAATTGGTTTTATAGTTGGTAGTATTCTTATTTGCTGGATAGGATTTTCAGCGGTCTCAAATTTCCGCCCAAAATTACCAGTGGCACAAGCGTCTGCGGTTGAGGTAACGACAACGGAGACGGTTAGTGAACCCGCCAAAGGCTCGGCTCAACCTGAGCAACAACCTGTTGCAAAGCCTGAAACTACAGAGACGACAACTACAACAACTGTAGTACCTTATACTGTATCTAATAAATTGTATCAACGTCCAGACGGGAAATACGTATACGAGATACAAGATGGTGATACATTAACTTCGATTTCTAACGAAGTGAAAGTTGGTATCGATGAATTAGCGAATCTAAATGAGATTCGAGATATGAACGAAATTAGTGCGGGTGCAGTACTTGTGCTACCATAAAAAGAAAGAAGCCCTCAGTAGAACTACTGAGGGTCTTTTCATGTTACAAATAAGGTTTCGATAAGACTTGTTTCGTAGCCTCAAGCAACGCTTGCTGGCTTCGTTCTTTGACATCTAAGGCTGTTCTAAATTTTTCGTCAATCGTTCCTTTTGTGAGGAGATGATGGACAATAACTGATTCTGTTTGACCTTGACGGAATAAGCGAGCATTTGCTTGCGTATAGGTGTCTAAGCGAACAGGAATCGTGTACCAAACAATCGTATGTCCACCTGACTGGATGTTAATACCGATTCCAGCGGAATCTGGTTGCATAAGGAGAACGTTAATTTTGCGATCACACCACGCATTTTTGAGTTCGACAGACTTGTCGAATACAGCATAAGTGGGGTGATTTTTTTTGTTTGGTCGTCCATAAGGAACGTAACCTAATTTGTTCAGTTCTTTTTCTAGAATAATTAAGTCTGATTTGAAGTTATAGAACACAAGAACGTTTCCGTCTGAGGGTTTCTAGAATATGCTCTAAAAAAATTCAGCTTTCTTGGAATGAATGTGGTAAAAAGTCATGTGGCGATTTACGTTCTTCTAGAGGCTTATAGAGGGCTCCTGAAGCCATTTGCCATAGTTTTAAAGGCTTTTTACCCCAGCGTTGGTCGCTGGAATGAATGAGGTAGCATTTTCGTCGTCTACGGGGACGTTACGTTCTGTTTCATCAAACGCTAGAACATTCTCTTTGATAAACTTGTTGTACAAGTCTTTTTCGGTTTTATCTAACGTGAGTCTATGGTCTACGTAAGAAATTGGTGGTAACTTGAGTGCCGTATTTTTTTGACGGATACAACAAGTCCTTGGAGTCGTCTATGAATTTCTTCTTCGGCTCCAGGTTTTTGGGTCGAAGAATACGACTCGGTTATTTACGAGACGTTTTTGTATCTGGAATAAAGAACCATTCTTTGTATTGGCTCATTGTTTGTCCCAGACGGTAACCGTGGTCGAGCAGATATACTTGAGCCCAGAGGTCTAAAAAGACCGTTTGGTTGCGGTGTTCCTGTGAGACCGATAAGTCGTTCGATTTTTTTGGTGAAATTTTTTTTGAGAGCTTTAAATCGGTTACTTGTAGCTGATTTAAAACTGTGCATTTCATCGATGACAACAGTTGGGAAGTACCAATCTGGTGTGTTTTCAATCAAGTCTACGACAAGTTCTCTGTTGATAAAGAAAAATTGAAGGTGGTAGATGCGGAATTTGTTCGTACATTTTGAGACGTTTCTTTTTATCGAGTCCAGCGAGTACGACAGGGTTTAGGTTGATACTCCATTTGATAATTTCTTCCGTCCAAGAGGTTTGAGCCACCAGTTTTGGGGGCAATCACCAGAATGTGATGGTTCGGTTTCAGTTCTTCGAGAGCAGAGAGTGTCACCAGAGTTTTCCCAGTTCCACACTCCATAAAGAGAGCGGAACGAGGTCTGGTGAGGATAAAGTTTTTACTATATTCCTGATAAGGATGTAGGGTAGCTTTCACGACTCATCACCTTGCTCTTGAACAACATGAACTAAGTGGTCGGTCACAATGGAACCTATTTCGTCGATGATTTCTTTTTGCTTGAAGTTCGTAAATAAGAACTGATAGCAAGGTGGCATTTCGTGCATGGCGTCGCCTTGTGTTTCATAAATTGAAAGCATGTGTACGTCTTGACTTAAAGAGAGCACTTCGTAGAAAGTACACGGGGTCAGCTTTTGCGAAACGAATTGTTCTGTTAAGAAGTCTTCAATCATATTTGAAGTAACATCTTTACGTGAAAGCGGAGAGATTTCTGTAATGTTTAGTGGCACTCGAACCGCTTGTTTAGATGTTACATTAAGAATGTGTAATTTATCAGCGTCAACATCTTGACCAACAACATGTACTTTGGACGCTAAATGGTTGACACGTTTTTTGATTTCAGATTCATTCATCCTTGTCACCTCCAGGTGGAACCAGAGGTTGTCCTCGTTGCATTAAGTCTAGTGCATATAAACCATGATCAATTGCTTTAGAATCAATATTTGTAAAGATAAATTGATATAGAGGTGGTTGGTCTCTTTCTTTTTCAGATTCGTATAAACTTAAAAATAGTTACATTTTCATTTAATGTAATACGAGTTCCGAACCAACAAGGGATTCCAGTATTGATGATTTGTATAACCATTGATGTTACTAATTCGTAATCACTTACGTCTTTGATTTCAGGAACCATTTGTTCTGTATAGTATGGTTTGCTATCGTGCATGACAAGAACACCCCTCGTGTTGTCGTCATGGATTTCGATATGAATTGGTTGTTGTGTCATTTTGTCACTCCTTTCTGTAGTAATTATACCATGATTTATGGTTTATCATGGTTCGGATATACCTCATAGAATTGAGCAGGAGTGTCAAATTGACGAGTAGGGTGTGGTTCACCAAATGTATAGACCGCAACAGGTTTATCTTGTTGTAGTGTTCGTAACATTGAGGTACGAATAAAAGAACTTTGTTTGTTCCACATGGCAAACATAATAGAGCAATCATCAGATAATTTATTAGCGATTGCAATTTCACGAGTCAAGTGGTCCGCATGTGGATCCACTAGAACTTTTTCAGTTTGCCAGCGATGTGATTTTAACACTTTCGGTCTATCTGGTCGTGCGTAATAAATAGTCACATGTGGATATTTTTTGTTACTTAAATATTGTTGTACTTGTGATTCAAAACCATACGAGTCAGCTAAAATGATTTCTCTATTGAGTTTCATAGCGTTCTCTAAGATACGAATCACTTCTTTAGGAAGGACACCGTTTGAAGTGACACTTCCTGTCATGTATAGTTTGTTAGTCATCAAAGGCGTCCTCCTGTGAATGAGATTCAGCAATTTCGACGGCTGATTTGAATAAAGTGTAAAATCTGTCGTCGTCTGCACATAGTTGAGCTAGTCCTGATAACATCATTCTAGGGTTATTAATTGAAGAACTTGCGATAATGCTTTCAGAACCGTCGTCTTCATAACCAACGCCGATTAAGAAGACATCTGGTTGGTTTAATTCGTTTAGATCTTCTTGAAATTTTTTAATTCTTAATTTGTGTTCCATAAGTTAAGCCTCCTCAGATGGTTTCTCACTATCGTTCCATAAGAATAGGGCACCGATAGAGTTGATAATGTAGAAAATATATTTACCGACATTAGCAAAGTTTCCTTGCACAAACGCTTTAGATAATTGCACAAAGTTATAAATTAACCAGAAATGGTATTGTGTTGTTAATTTTAATGTGTTTAATAGGTTAGCAATTAGTGATAACGCAAAGGCTACTGTTGTAATGTACGCAAGCAGGTTCATGTTTCCACCGTAACCGTAAAAGTTCGCTAGGAATGATAAGCCGAACGAACCTACAGTGAAAATGGCAATCCAAACCATCTGGCTCTCTTTAGACATGGTGTTCGCTTTACCTTCTTGGGATTTACTCCAAGTTTTAATTGCCACCGAGTAGATTAGAAATGTAATTAAGTATGTGATCGGTGCTGCTTTGTTGCCTAAGATATAATCAATGGCTCCAGACAAAGCAACGTTTACAATCCCAAAGATGTTACCTAGCCAGTTGATACGCCCAGTAAAACGTGTTGAAACCATAGATAGACCAACGTTGATTACTGAAATGAGACCGAGTGGCACAAGAGCTGTCCAAGGTCCCCAATCGACAAATTTGTCGAGACGTGTATTTAAGTATCCAGAATAGATTGCAATTCCGACAACTAAAAGCAACACCTAGTAGGTCAAAAATAGACACTTTCTGCGAATTTTTTTCAAATATTGTTTCATAGTGATGGACTCCTTTATGCTTTAATTTCAATCATTTCGTCCACATGGTCGAAACATGATTTTTAATTGTTCGTTATAGCAGAAACGAAACTCTTTGAATGTAGCGTATTCAAATTTATGTTCGATAAGTTCACGAACATGATTTACAATTTGGTTCGTATTTTCAAACGGTGCTAGTGTTTGGTTGAAGTTGTGAACCGCATGATATAAGGCACGGATAAAAATGTTTGTCCGTGATATATGGATGTTTGAAATGAGAGTAGAGCATATCTAAGATAAGGTCTACATGGTCGTAGTCTAATTTATCATCGATTGTGACACCGTTGATAACGCCTAAGAATGTTTGTTTCACTGATTTTTTTGAAACGGTTGTTTTTCGGGCATAGTTAGTCCTCCTTTTGGTATGTGACTGATAGTAACAAGTCTCCTTGGTTGGAGAAACTTGCTCGTTTAATGTCGATTTGATGTAATAAACCTTGAGTCGTTTGTGTGAGTTCAAGCATTTGTTGACCGTTTTGGAACGAGTCGTGAATGATAAGGGTATCATTAGATTCGTCCAGAGAGAATGTGACGAATACTGAGTTCATCATGTCGAAACGTTCTAGGAGAGCAAGTTCTTCCGTTAGTTCGTCAGCAAATTGTGGATCTTTGTGGTCTGTTTGTGCGTAATATAAAAAGATTAAGAATTACACCTCGTACATTTTCTTTAATACCTTGAACAATCCATTTTAATGATAACTGTCTGATACGGAAACTATTATCTAAGACGAATCTGCGAGTTTCTTCTGTTAGTCGTGTCATTAAGTGGCTGATAGCAGTTGATTCTTTTTTTCTTCTTTTGTTAGATTTTTTTGAAGTCGTAAGCAAAAAAACCATACACGTATTTTTTTGTATCAGCAGGCATGAAATCGACACGAGTGTAACGTTGACTAGATGGTAATTTAATTGCGAGCATTTTTAGTTCCTTTCTTAGGGTTGTTTGAATTGATTCTTATAATAATCATTGAAAATTACTGTCGCTGTTTTTTTGCTTTGATATCAATTTTAGCGATACCGACTTCAACATTTTCTTGATTATATACGGGACGTTTTTGATTTTTTTGAGTACTTGCTGATAATTTCATCAGGTAGTTGATACACTCGAACTTCACCGTCTGTACGTGGCAGTTGATTGGAAAAGATTTCTGTAAATTGGTATTTTTCCATAAAACGTACTCCTTTCTAAGAGCGTAAATGTAAAAAAGAGTGTCCTATGGTGGACACTGAATTTTAAGTTAGGGTAGTGAGGGTATCCCTGTGATACCCACAACTAACCCGATGGTCGATAGACCATATATTATTGAATTTTGATTAGGTACTCATCGCCTTCAATGGCAAGAGTGCCTTCGTAAGTTTGGGTTACATTATCAATGATAGATTTATATTGTTTTATGAATGTTGGAACATCATAATCGAACTGGTCAAGTAATTCTGTCGTGATAAATAGAACAGAATATGTTTCTACCCCTGGATTTGGGAAGACTGTTAAATCTACGACATTTAACCATTGATTTTTCATTGATGTTAAAATGTTTACGTATTGGTTTCGTTTTAGGTTTTCTTCTGCGGTACGCACAATCATAGCGTCGTATTTGTTTTGCGTCATAATGAGAAAACTCCTTTTTAAAACGTTTGAAACTTGTCTGATTCACCAGGTGTAATATAAGACCATACATTGTATGGTGCTGTATCGTCATTGTCTGCATTAAATAGATACGCAAACTCAATCCAACCGTGGTCTCTTAAATAGTTACGATAGTCATCAACTGAGTCAAATTCTTTTGGTTTCACTTGTTCCCAATCTTCGTGACGGTCTCGGTGATATGCTTCAGTTACTTTATTCATATATTTTTGAACGACTTCTGAATAGGTAATGTCGTATGCAAAATCAGGCTCGTCTGATGAGATTTTACCTTCAAGAGCTGAAATATCTCCTAAGTCCATAAGGGCTTTGGCACGATGTTTCGGATAGAGTGTTTTTAATAGGTCACCGTTGTACTCTAAATAACCGTCCCAGTGACAGTAGATAGCAGTAATTTTATTGTTTTCTTTATATGCGATAAATGAGTTTGTAGACATAGTGTTTTTCTCCTTTATTTTTTGAGTAAGTTTAACGTTGAGATTAGTGTTTGCGTACGAACGGATGTTTCTAAGTTATCTTGATTCTCTTTAATTTCTTGTAGCAGATGGTCTCGTTTCTCTTTTTTTCTTTTTTTGTGTACGAGTCATGTGTAACATGTAATCAAGTTCGTCCATATAAGCTCGTAGTCCAGAGTCGAATTTTAAACCTTTAAATGATTTAGCGAATAAATCATTGAGTTCGTCACGTTTTTCAGGTGTCAAGATGTCTGTAAGTTGTTCGGAAATAATTGTTGTAACACTTTGTTCTGTAATATCAATCATAAGGACAATATGATGAATCGGACTTGTAGTGTCATTTAGTTTCCAACGGTCCACTAATAAGTCCGCTAATTGGTCTAAAGAGTAGTGAAATTTGTCTTTTTGCAATCAGAACGGTTAGTTGTGTTTGGACGTAATCTTTGGACCATTTGTGGTTCATTTCTTAAAGCACTTTTTGTGTCTTATGGTCGAAGAAATGTTGAGGGTCGAACAGATTGTCCGTTGGAATTTCTTTCGGTAATTTTTCCAGGTCTTTTGATAGGTCACGAGAAAGAACTGTGAAGGCAATGAGGAACGTGATGATTCCTAAAGCCGTAATGATTAGCATTTGACCGAATCCTCTTGGGTCGGATACAAATCGTTGGAAAAAGATGTAATATATTCATATTAACCCTCCTTGTCTAATTTAGACCATTTCTTGATACGGTTTTTTTATATTTTTTTAATTTGTTTGAGAACTAATTCAATGTCCGTACTTTCTTTTTGTTTTTGATATCCTCCCAGGATTTAAGACGTTCTTGTAATACGGCTAGATAGTCTTTACTTGGTAAAACTGATGCCATAATAGTGCAAGATACATCAATGTAGCAGAGTTGTTTACATTTAGGGCAGTAACCGACATCTTTTTTCGTCGATAATATTTGTTTTGGAGATAAACTCTGTGAGTTTAGATGTTTCAAAAGCAGTTGGGACATTTAATGTTTGGAATAAGTGTCATGATGTACCTCCTTAACGAATCGATAGTTGAATGTGATCTGGTGTCATATACGACCAACCTAGATGCTGACGGACATATTCTGTATCTTCTTTGGTCATTTCTTCGTGTAAGAAACTACGAGCGATAAGGTCGATTGTATTTAGTGAGTCTTCCATAGGTTGATGTGTAGTTAATGTCACAGCTAGACCATTGATAAGTGATTTCAATTTTTTTCGTTCATAAAAAAACGCCTCCTTTGGTGTAGATACGAAAAAGACCATGGATCTCTGGATCCATGGCTTGTATTTTATAGTTTCTTTTGTAAGTCCCACATCAGTTTGATGTTTCCTACGAACTCATCATCGTTCGTATAGGTGACCACCATAACATTGTCCGAATAGGGATTCATTGATTTTTGAATCACAATGTATTTCCATTGTTGCATGAACAGTTTTGCGTATTTTTGGTCGCATGTCTCTATAGACGCTTAATGCTTGGTTTGTCACTTTTTTTTGGATTCTCAAGTATATACTCTGTATATACAGAGACTTCTCTTGAATGAATCTTAGAGTGACGTGACATGTGGTTTTTGAGCAACTGGTCGAGACGTGATTTGTCTTGGATAATCAGTTGGAGTGGTTTATTTTGTTTCATCAAGAGTTACCTTTTTTATTCTACGTATTCCATTACTTGGTCCCACATGTAATTATTATAGACGTTCGAATATGCGTCAAAAGAATAGTGATTATCTTTAAATTGAATTTCGATACTATACATTGGGTCTTGTTGTGTCCAGATACGTAAATATTTTTCTTTTTTCAATCTTGAAAAGACTTCTTCTGGGAATTGTAAGCAATATTTTAATTTCTGTAGGTTTTTGTAATTATCAGGATATTCAGGAGATTGAGTATCTTCGTTATTGAACACAATATCTAAGTCGATATCTAAATGGTCAATATCGTCTTCATCGTCATAAGATTCTATGTCTCTTAGTTGGTCATATAATTCTCTGATAACATCCAGAATTGCGTGTTCAGGGTTTGTAATTTTGTGAATCGAAACTTCTCGTTCACATTGGTTTGCTTTGAATATACATTAAGTTATACCTTCTTTCTTAAAAATCAGGGGTAGTTTTATAAGTGAAATAAAATTTCTTCTTCAAGCCATAGATAGACATAGATAAGTCCAAACGTGATAATGGTTCCACAGAAATAATAAATAAGTAATGGTTGAATGGCGTTTGCATATTTAGGTACGAAAAGCCAACTAATACCTGTTGTACAGAACAAGAATAAATGAATCACAACTTGTTGTGATAGAAACTTATAAGGTTGTGCTTGTTCTTGTTTTTGGCGTAAGAAGTCTTTATATAAGTTTTTAAAACTAGTTGAAAATACACATGTCCATAATAATAGTTGTGTAGACACAATAAAACCAAAGATTAATGAGATTGAACCATTTGGTATTGCCATTTGAAGATTTAATTCAGGAAAACGCCAGGCAACAAAAACGGTAATTGCGATTGAAATTACTAGGTGTTTTAATAGACTCATTTACATCACTTCCTTCGTTTCGTATTCTAAGTTTTTATACACGCTGTAACATACAGGTGATAGAACCTTTAGGTACTGTGTTACATTTGGAGCTGGGTCGTTAAATGTGATACGAACATCTGATTCATCAGCGGTAGCATTTAACGATACCAAATTATCCCAGAACCATTTTTCTTTTGGTTCCAAAGGGATGGGTGGTTCCGTAATATCTGAACCAATATGTTGGTTCTCGATGCGGTCGTGATAAGTTTGACCAGGATATCCAGCGTCGATTGAAATTGGGATATCAAAGGTATGAATCACAGTTTGAACCAAACTGCGGTCATAAGAACTCGGTTCTTTTGGGAACTTAATAAGGGCACGATACGTAGGATCGTGACTAAATGGTTGAAAGTTTAACCAAATGAACTTCCAGTTGTGTTCGTTTGCAATGTCATATAATTTTTTTGAGCAACTTCTTTCATTTGTTTCAAATGGAGAAGTGCATATTGTCTCGATTTTAAATATGGCATTATTGTAGACTCCTTTCAAGAAGTGTGAGGTCGAAACCAGATTCGATAAATTGTTTTGTGAGAGTAGGGTTGATGTGACAACCTAATGTTTCGTAAATCAGGCTCATATCTTTATGAGACCAGTTTTGGTCGAAGAATGAGTTTAAGGCTTTGCGATTTTGTTTCCAGTATAGTTCGTTAAATTTCATCATAGAATAAGTTAAGCTAAAACATGAGTCTCTGGAACACCATTCTAAGAGTTTAGCAAATAGTTGGAACTTTGTTTTGCAATTTTCTAAACGAATATATAAATTTGTTTCTGAAATGAGTATCAATTCATTGTGTTCATTGACAAACGAACCAGGGAATAGATACTTGAGATAATAAAGAGCTTCATCTAAAGTACTGTATTGTTTTTGAAGCTTTTCATAGTCATTGCGTTGTTGGGGCATAGTGAAACCTCCTTTTAATTATGTATAAGGTATCACTAATAGCTCGGTTCCATAGGAACGTTACTATTTGTGATACTAAAGTTGTTATTGTACTTTGAAATATTTCTTTAAGCGTCTACGGACTTCTTCTCCGTGATGATACTCAAAGTCTTCGTTACGCATGATGTAAATTAACGTATCTCGTTTGAGACGAGTAAATGCGTCGATAATTTCTTTTGTTTGCACTTCGAAATCTACAGGGACGAACACACTTTCACCGTGGAATAACGTAGGTGTGATTGTTTCTAAGTCTTTTGTTCGTTCAATAGATAACGGAATTGTACGTGTCGTCATTGAGTAATCTTTATAGTGCACGAAGATTTTGAGACGGTCTTCTTTTGGTGGTAGGGTACTCGTTTCATAATCATCGATTGGATAGATATGGAATACTAGGTCGATTGTTTGAAACGCTGATTTTACAGGGAACGGTAATTTTGTATCAGCAGGGATTTGGAATGAATAAATGACTGGTGTGTAGTCTTTCATTAATGGTAGTGACATAATTAAACCTCCTTTAGTATGTATAAAACCCTATCTAAATGATAGGGTTCGTTTTGATGTCGTATAATTGGTTTCCGTGGCAAGCTTTTACGGTTACATTGTCATCGAACATTTTGGTGAATTTGTTGGTAGGAAAACCTCGTTCTGTGATGATATGATACCCGTTTGGGGTCTCGTATTCTTCTAAAAATAGTTGCTTCTAAGGCATGTAAGAGTTCTCGCACTTGTAGTAAAACGAGTTCCTCTTTTGTATCAATATCAATCAAGTAACGATTTGTAGCAAAATTTTCTTTTTTATTTGCTTCAGAGACAATCATTTGTGTCAGTTTGATTGGGTCTACGTATTGATTTTGTTTAGCGTAGTCTTGGAGACGATGAATAAGGCTCCAAGTGAGTTTATGGTTATCAACTAAGTTGTAACCGACGTAACAACGACTGGTTTCTCCAGGAAGTCCTTGAGAGACGAATAAATCAAACTGAGCTTCAAGTTCTGTTTCAGATTTATAGACAAAGGACTTGCGACGACTTTTGAAACCAGTAATGTGTTCATTGTCTTTGGTACGTGATTCTATGAACGCAGTGTTGATAGGTAAGTGTAGAACCATTTAGTTGTCACTCCTTTGTTTCTTGATTTGGTTGAGATAGAAGTCGTCTAAGATGGACCGTCTATGAGGGTTGTCCATAGTAGATAGGTCTACCAGACCATTATATTCTGCGAAACGCTGATAGTTTGGTGACAAATCTTCTTTCTTGATATAGACGGGACGTCCGACATAGTATCTATGTTTGTCAACAAAGTCATCCAACATAGCGTTCAAGTGACGAGACGTTGTTTTGGAACGGTTATAGTCGTCACCTAGTGCGACTAAAAATGAAGTCTGTTCTATGTGTCCAGCGAGTGTTTTGTTGTTCTTGAATGTGAACAATAGGAGAGTTGTAGCTCACGAACCACGTATCAGCTCCGATAGTGAAGCTGATACAGTTCGAATTTGTGTAATTAATTTTTGGTGCGTTTTCCATTTGTACCTTCTATTTTTTAGGAACGAGTAGTGCGATACGCAAGCTAATTCCTTCTTCTTTTAGTGATTTTAAGATTGTATCTAAGGCTATTGAGTCGAAGATACGAGCGTCTGGTAATTGTACTAATTCTGGTTGTCCATTGTTCCATGAACCGTATGCTAAGTTTAATTTTTTTGGTCTAAAAGGATGAATAACGAAGGTGCTTTGAGTGATTTAATAGACTCGTATTGTTTAGTTGATAACTCTCGTACCTCATATAAGTTAGAGTCGATTTTGATATTTTTGTACAGTACAATACCTGCTGTTTGAATTGTATCTAGTTTTAGTTGTTTCAAGTATTGACGTAACTTCTTACGTGTTTCAATTACGTTTTCTAATACTTTAGGAGAACGCTTCGGTTCTGTTTCAAGCCAGCTTTTTGACCATCGTATTGAACCATGTTCTATTACGGTTCATAGAGATTGAGAAACCTGAATAGATTTTATTTTTGGAAACACCTGTAAGTTGGACAGTTTCTTCAACGTCTCGAACCATTTTTTTCTGCTTGTGAGACGACTTTATAAGTGATTCCATATGGTTTTGGTTTCGCAGTAGTCGATTCTTCAGGTGATTCAGTAACTTTAGGTTCTGGATCCACAGTGGTAGTTGTAGTTTGTGTCATATAGAAATAAGACGATTCTTTTTGATGGTAGTTCAACTTTTTACGGATGGTGAATCTTTGGGTGTTGATTTTTAAAGGTAGTTTATCTTCTAATTTTTTTGTTCCAATTCGGATAATTTAAGGAAAACATCGAACGTTTTGTCTCGTTGTTTTCTTAATTGGTGCATAAGTAATAGGCTACTAATGCTTAGAAAAACGATAGCAAGAGAAAAACCGATTAATTCTAGTTGTGTCATTAGATTTTACCTCCTAATTGTTTGTATAAGTCTTGAACAAATTCAATAAATGTTTCTTGAACACTATATGCTACTGTTCGGGAGTAGAGGTCACTTTCCATTTTTTTGACACAGGTGTTGCAAATAGGTCATATAAACCATGTTCAGTTTCTGCTAATGAATAGTCGTATTTGAAATAGTTTCTTTCGATAGCAGAGACGAGAGCTTCAATAAACTCTGTTTCAAGAAGCATTTTACGTTTGATTTTTGTCTTCAATGTCTTCAAATTCACCTAGAAACCAACTTACAGAATTAAAGATCATTTGGTTACTAAAATTCACCCCTTGAATGGTACCGTGAAAGGGTGTATGAATGATAATTTCTGGTTTTGCAATTTTTTCTGTCATTTATAAGTCTCCTTTAAGCTACAATATATTGAACAACTTCTTCAATCGTATTGTAAGTTTTTTTGTAATCATTTTTGAAGGATGTCCACTGTCTTTGATGGTATCTAATAAAAGAACAAATGTACCATCTGCTTGTGGATAGATTTTTATATTGTTCGTTGTCTACATAATTTTTTTGTAACGGATATAGTCATTGTGCATGGAAATGGTTGTATTTTGGTTCCATTCACCGCCTTGACTATTAAATTCTCTGATAAAATCGTAGACCGTAGACGTTAGTTTCGGTGGAATACACATACGGATACCTCACTTTCTGTTTTTAGTTTCTAATTGCTGGCTGTCAGGGCGTGAAAATGAACCGTAGACGGCTTTTGGCGAATAATCGAGCCATCTATGAGCCTCTTTGATTGAAACCTCGTGAAGGGGTGATTTTGGCGAAATTTTGATATCCTTTTCTGTGATGATATTCAAACCGCAACCACTTCCGTTGTTTCGATTAAATAGTCCGAACATTGTACCAGCTTTAATGACGCCTTCTTTATGGATCGCTAGATCCGTGATAGCGTCCCAGTTGTTACTATTTGATACGGCGATGAGTTGCATACCGTCAAGGTCAGTTCTATATGAGAACAATTCTTCTCGCACTTGTTTGCAGAATACAGAGTCTTTGTTTTCAAAGATGTCTTTGATGGAGTATCCTTGGGTACGAGCCAGCCAGGCGAGGGGAGACTTACGTAAGTATGTGATACGTGGTTTTTCTTCAACCCACTCATTCATCGCATACGCTTCATCGTCCCAATATGTTCCAAAAATAAAGAACCAAGTCTTCTGGGTATGAATGACGAAGTAATGTCTCAAGGTTTAGGTCGAAGTAGACCGTTTCGTTCCATGTGTCGTCTATAGCGAGACTAAATTCTGATGACAGTTCATCATAATTTAGGTCATAATGCTCTGCGAACGCACGAAGTGTGTCGTATTTAGCATTATTATAGTCGTCATCGATAGAGTCGAACCAATGGTCATAGATATAGTTTGTGACGTGACCAAAGAAACCAATCTCTGTTTCTTTTTTTAGCGTCTTTAATGATTTCATTTAACGTGTCATTTGAAAGCTGGTCACGATAGTCCCAGAAAAGTTCAAAACGAGGGTCGTTATTTGGACCGTTAATGTCGAGACCGTGTTCTTTCCGAATAGCAGTTTTAGTGATGAAGTCTTGGAACAAGACTTCGAACATGTCTTCGGTAAATAGGATGTTCATAGGATGGGTACCTCCTTTATGATTTTAAGAAATTTTCTAATCGTTGTTTTTCTTTGTTCACGTCTTAAACGGTCTTCAATACAAAAATAAACCTAAGTCTGGATTCTTAGTTTGTAAATACACATGAAGACGTGTATCTGTTCCTTTGTTTGTAGTAATAGAGCCGTCACCTTCTAGTATTGTTTTGTACCCAAGGGGTTTCAACAATAGCGATTTTTGGAGATAAAGGCGTCATAAGAATGTTCAAATACTTCTTTTTGAAATATTTTTGTTCAGTGTCTTGTTCAACAACAAGGAGTCCATCGTGTAAGTTATCACCGAATTTATCGGGAATAGTAGGCGATGTTTTTTTCTAAGGCTTCATGGTGACGTCTTACAAAACGATTGAGAACTTCTTCTTGTATAAAATCGTCCTTGAGTTTGACAACAACCGCTCCGAGTTGGCTGTATACTTTGTTTATATCGGTGCTAGTGATGAATGTGTTGTCTAATTTATAAGCACAATGGTCGGGAACATATTTATCAATCTCACTTCTGTCAATACGGTAGCCGTCTTTTTGTGGTTTGTAAAAACCCTAGTAAAAATCTCAACGTTTGACTTATTTGGATAAATTTGTTTCAAGACTTTTTGGTATCCAGTTTCTTCTTGTAGTTCACGGATAGCTGTATCAATGACTGATTCACCTTGGTCTATAAGACCTGCTGGTAAATCTGTAACGTATTCATTTACTGCGTAACGAAATTCTGAAGTAACAAGAGCTTTGTCTCCAGTTTCATTGGTCACAAACATCGTTACAGCGTCAACAGGTTTGTTCGTGATGTTTGTATCTTGCGTACGTTTCACTTGATAGTACACTTGTGGGAGAGCAGAAGGTGATTGATAGATTTCTGCAAAGAGTGTCAAGTATTTTGTTGCATAAAGAGTTTTCGTACCAATGTGAACAGGTTTAGTTGTAGGGTAGAGACCATTACGTACAAGATACATTTTTAACGGTAAGAATGGTTGACCATCAAAGGTTGAGACGTATGGTTGATGTAATTCTTTGTCTAAGATACGGTTGATGTACCAGTCACCACTTGGTGTGATGAGATATACGTAACCAGATGTTTGTAAGTCAGTGAAGATTTCACCGTTTTTTTATAGAACTCGATATCTTCGAGTTGTTCTTCAAGTGCAACACATGAGCCTTTAGCTACGAGTTTTTTTGTGTTTTAATATAGTCGTAGCAACGAGCTAAGATGTCGCCTGTGTGATAAATGTCCCCGTCATAATGAACAGAGATACCTTTATAGGTGTTGTTTTTATTTTGCACAAAGATATATGCGGATGTGGACATGAATGTGCCTCCTTTATTTTGGTAACTTAACGATAGTTAAGTCTGTATTTTCTAAAATAAAACGCTTGATGACTTTCCAGTCACCGCCAGCTAGACCACAGCCGATGCGATGCGGAACGTATCCTTGGATACCAAGACGTTTCGTATAGGTGTCAAATCGCTCTAAGCTATTCTTTAAGGCATATTCGTCTGTATAGACTTTGCCTGTAACATCAGCGTTACCGTAGTCCATCTGTGTAAACGAGTTACAAACGAGGAGAGTATCCGTAACACGAATCACTTGAATGAGACCGAAACGGTCATCTGGTGTTGGATATTTCTTCGTAAAGGCATGGTAACGTTGTTTTACTTTCGGATATTTTTGTCGCTAAAGCAAGAGCAACACCTGCTCCAAGTTTGTCTTGACAGTTGACTTGGTGTAGGATAGCACCTTCTGCAATTGTTGTAATATCCGCCGTAATTTGTCGCTTCATTGAAATCATCATTCCTTTCTTAATTTGCTTATTTCTACTGTAAAAAAATAGCAACCAAAATGGTTGCTATAGAGGTCTCCTAAAGCACAAAAAAATAAAAAAATGTCAGGAGAATTGAAAAAAACTATTTGAAATTTGAAATTTGAAAAGAGCGGAAACCTCCAACCAATCACTCGCCAGCAACAGCTGGTGTGGATAGTTTTCTGCGTAGCAGTTGGCATTGTGACAAAAAAATACGATACCCAAAAAGGGTACCGTATCTAAGAATTATTCTTCGTCTTCAGATTTTGTATTTTTCTTTAAGAAGTTTGATACAAGAGCTAATAGTCCACAAAGAACTGCGAATGAACCTAAGAACACATAAACGAATGTAGAAACGGCACCTGTATTTGGTAATGTAGGTGCTGAAACAGAAGGTTTAACAACAGTTGTTGTTTCTTCTTTAGTAACTGTAGTTTCTTTCTTAGATTCTTCAGTTGAAGACTGTGTTGTTGGAACTTCCGTAGTTGAAGTTTCAGGTTTTGGTTCTTCGGAAGTTGTTGTAGGTGTCTCTGTAGTTGAAGGTGTTTCACTAGGTTTTTCTTCGCTTGTAGAAGGTTCAGTAGATGGTGTTTCAGTTGTTGGATCTTCTACTGGAGACACGATTGTGTCACTAGATGCAACACCTTTACCACCAACTAAAGCGATGTGTGAACGATAATCATTGACTTTGATACCGTTGTCCGCATTAAACCAAGCAACATTGAAAGGATCGTTAGATTCTTTGACACTTGTTTTAAGACGTGTACGGTATTCAATATATAAGATTTTATTGAATCGTTTTAGTTTCATATCGAAACCACCAGATTGTACGTGGAAACTATCTAAGAACGCTTTAGCGTCTGTAATACCTTTCCAGTTTACAACGTCTTCAATGAAGAACATATTTAATGAGTCTGGAACGTACTCTTGATTTGATGTCCAACGGTCTTGGATGATACCGTTGTTGACGTCTTGTTTGTCGAAGTTTGCACGAATAGTCCAACGTAACACTTGTGGATCTTCTTTGGCTTGTGAACCCCACTTAGACATCATTTCACCTGGAGTTGGACCTTCTTCTTTGGCTAAAGTAACTGATTTTTCAGTACCATTGAAGTTTAACGGAACAGTTTGTTCAGGTTGAACAGAGTCGTTCCATGTAGCGTCGAACTCCATGTTGATACGTTTGTTTAGTGGTTTCTTAGTGAACATATCATTGAAGACCGTTGTGATAGTTCCGTTTTCTAAGTTAGTAGATGCGTGACCTACAACGTCGTTGTTTGGATTTGTTACATCGAAATCGAAACTTGTTTTGAATGTGACTTCCTTAGGCATAGTTAATGTTAATGTGTCACCAGGATTGATAGCAACGTTGTCTGGAATCGTGATTTCGTTGTATTTTACTTTGAAACCAGCGTATTTGCTTTTTCCCGTTAGGGAATTGTAAGTCTACAGATGGATTTGTAACAGTGATATTTGTGCCTTCTTTTGTCACTTCAGTTGCAGTCACAGCTGGTGCTTCAGTAGAAGGAGTAGTAGCTGTGGTTGTAACCTCTGTAGTTTCTGGTGCTACTGTTGTAACTTGTGTTGTTTCTGGAGCAGTTGTTGTGGGTGCTTCAGTTGTTTCTGAAGCATATACTCCTTGTGATGTTAGAAGTGCCAAGAGGATGGCACTAGATGTGATAAATTTCTTTTTCATTTTTTTGTGTAATCTCCTTTTTTTAATTTAATTGGTCATAGTAATCATGATATTCGTTTTTTTGAGTGCAAGGATGAGTGTAGGTTCTTGTAGCCTCAAACTTATTTTTATCTCTGTAAATAAAGAAAACTTTATTACTATTATCGAACTCATAATCTGCTAATTGTTGATAATCGATTTGAAGTAGGGGTTGAATAGATTCATCAATATGGTTGTCATAACGATGTTCAAATAAATACTTTCCAAACACGTTTTTTTGTTGTAGAAGACGTCAAATCTAGGGTCTTGTGAAAGTGCACCTAGTAAAAAAAGTCTACACCTGATTGTAGAGCGTTTACAACTTCGAAATTAAAGATTGATTTTTTTGAGCTGGTTTTGTTTGAATTAGTTCTGTAGCGAAAAAAAGCGTAAGAAAAAAATGATTCATTGATTTCCAGTACATTCGATAGGTCGTAATTCCTCGTGTCGCCATTAAACAAGTCACCACTGGTTAGATAATCTAGACTAAGACTCATGATTAATGCGTCAAAGGCTTGTTTCGGTGTCATTTGTTTTTCTGTCATGGTAAAACCTCCTTTAGTTTTAGTTTATGTATAAAAAAAGTAGCTGAAATTCAGCTACTTTCTTATAGGAAGATTGTCAATGATGCGATACGCTTTCATTGAAAAATGAAGTTAAGGCGAACCGACAAAAAAACATGAAAATTCGGTCCAACAATTTTCTCGGAACAGAATGTTCCCTAAACTGTTGGTAGTGAATTAGAAGAAACCATTTTTTTATAGTTATCATGATTGTAAAACTCTATTAAGATACGTTTACGTTCTTTATGAGACATACGTCGGATATTTTTATCGTATACCCAGAAGTAATCATGTCTATCGATACATTTATGAACATATTTCCAAACGGTTTTAGAATAAGATTCAGGATTTACGAGACGAATTAACTTGTTGTCAACCATAAATAAGATTCGTTGGTGGTAACAGAGTAGTAACTTATGGTCGGAACCATTTACAGAAATTAAAACAGCATTGTTACCAAGTAGGTCTTTTGTTTCACCAATAAATCTCCAGTATCGAGGTTGGTTAGTTGTGTAATCAACCTTTTGTCCTTGAGCGATTTCTAAGGCGTGACGAAGATAATAATCTAAGTCTTCGTCTTCTGCTGATACAAACAGCATGTCCAAAATTTCTTGAATTTTTTCAGCAATAATGGTTCTTGTGGATGGTTTCGTGGTTGGTTGACCAGTACCCCGTCCGCCTCGTGTTACTGCGTTCACTTCGAAAATAGGTCCTTGGTTGATGTTAAAGAGCGTTTTATCTGTATTTTGCGTAGCAGATGTAAGAAACGCACCAGTAGGTTCACCTGGATTGAACTCAGTAATAGCGGATGCTCCTGTCGGTGAATTTGTCATAAGTCTAATAGCAAGGTCTGTAGCAGAACCCCAGTCCCCAGTTTGTTTTATCGTTTTTTCAATTAGTTCTTTTTGTTCATCAGATAGATTTTCTAAACGTTTTCGAATTTCATCATCAGGCGAGTATGTACCTGTTTGTAGGTTAGCAGTATCTTCCAGATTTAACGGAATACTTTCTGTAACAGGGGATTGTGATTGAAAAACAGGGTTGTTCAATACTTCTGTTACATTGGAATTAGGTATCTGAGAAAACTCGTCTTGAATGACAGGTAGTTGATGTTTCACTAATTTCGGTTCTGGATTTTGACCGTGGACACCGCAAACCGATAACGCTGTTTTTAATGGTGTCTTTTCATTGATTTGTGCAACTTGTTCCGCATATTCTCGTAAAGCGTCTAGGTCAACAGGTGGTGCGTCTTTCGATGCGTGTTGATATAAGTCCATATTTGGTTCATCGTATACCATAGGGATTCCTCCTTTATGTATAAAAATGGAAGCTCCTCAAATCGTCGGTAGGCTGGTGACGATAAAAGGAACTTCCAAGAAGTACCTCGCTGGCGATAGCCAGGCAGAGCCATACACGGATCCGTAGGTGTGGTGTGTTAGGGTAGTGGTTCTGGAGAGTAAAAAATAGAGTCTCGTCTTTAGACGGGACTCATAGTGGTGTCAGACCATAAGGTCGTAATAAACTTGACATTTGTTTAAATCTAACTGTTCTTCAAAGACACATTGTTTATTGTTTTGAATAAGTGTTAGTAGAGGACGAAACGTAGGGTTAATGTCTTCGGGTTGTGAAACATCGAGTGGATATTTTTTTTGAGACATATATTCTGAAACCGTCATAAACGGTGTAATCATAGGAACCTGGTTTTGAATATGACTTGCAATTGTAAGTCCAGCAGGGTCCATGTTTCCATGATACAAGAGTTTCGTTCCTTGTTTTATGAGACGTTGTAGTAGAGTAATGACTCCTTTATTCGGTTGCCCACTTGAAATAATGAACGGAAACGTTAAGTCTGGATGCAAACGTAGAATACGTTGAGCAGTATTACGGTTCTCAAATACCCAGACTGCTTTTAGCGGTCGTAAGGGAATTTGTCCGATGTCAGTTGCAGTGAGACCAATATAGTAGTCAGTTGTAGTGACACCTTTAGACCAAACTGATGAAACTGTTTCGTCATTTGGAATAATATTCATACGGGTCAAATCTGTGTCACCAAAGGTGTTACGTAGATATGTGTTAAACTCTCTACGAAGCTCTGAGTCGTCGTCTAAAGCGTGGGTATCACCAAAGACTCGTAGGGCATACATACTTAGTGTTTCGCTATTTCCTTGAGGAAATTGTGTTAGTTTTAGTGGCGTATCTGGTTTATGAGTCATGATGGCGTATTTCTGTAAGATCTGAAGTAGAGTATCAGAATCAGAAGTGTAGTCATGTGTTAAGTGTCTAGCTAAACTCAGATATGTATATTGTGTTGGTTTATCTGATTCCGAGTACTGGGCAGGCACGGTAATACGTGCCGTACCCAGAGGTTTCGGATAAATATTAGTGTAATAATTCTCTAAGAGAAAGTCATAAACATTACATTTCATCAAGATACTCCTCAGTCATAATTAGTTTGTCACTTTGAGTAATCGTTTGACCGTTGATATTTTGCTTACGTAAGTGGATGGTATCAATACGAGTCGTATTTGGTGCCATTGGTAGACCACCGCCACTAGGAACAGTTGCAATAAACAAGTCACTCACATCGTGGATACGTTCTAAGATAAAGATTGTTTGATCGTTATCTAGGGAAGCAAATGCTTCGTCAATTGTGAGTAGATGCGGAGCGTCTGGTCTTGTTTGTTGCTTGATGATATCTAAGAGACCTAACATTGGTGTGTAGTAAGTACGTACACGTTCTCCAGTAGAGAATTGTCCGATAGCAGACTTGTTTAATGGTTTTGGTTCTGTATCATCATTGTTCATATATGAGAAGTCAATACGATACCAAGAAATTGGGTCAAAACGTTTGGCAACAATTTGTGTGATCGTTTCTAAATCGATACCAGAGGTTGTATCGTTTTCTTCAATCATTTGTTCGATTTCTTTATTGAGCTCACTCAAATAGTATTCTTGGAGAGCTGTGTCATGGAACATATCTAATCGACGAGCTTTGTTTGGTTCGATTTGGTAATCAGCGAATAATTTTAACATTGATTTGTTTTTCACAGATGTTGTTGCTGAATACATTCATCCATTGTATCTTCGATAAATTCAATAATGTCGTCTAAATCAGATACAGGTTGAATGAACGAATCTAATGCTTTGGAATAGATAGCATAACCGTCTGACTTAGTCGTTTCTGAATATGTTTCTTCCCAAGAAGAATCTTGGAAGAATGTATCAGATGTTAAGTTTTGTAGTGCGTCTTTTACTTCGTTAAATGTTACATTTAAGTCAAAGTCTGCACTGATTGTTACAGCTTCACGAACAACGAAGTGTTCATTAAAGCGTTCGAATTGTTGTTTTGTAATCATGAGTAAGTCTCCTTTGATGTACTTTAAATATTTTGTAATTGGTTAAATAGTGTAATGTGAAGATTACTTGCTTGAATATATTGTCTGATGAATGATGCTAAGATAAAAAGAGATGCGTTTAAAGAAATATCACTTTGTGTATCTACAAGCTTATATTCTCGATTAATTATGTGTACAGCTGGATGTAATAGTGGGTAATCATGAATATTCATTGTTGATGATAATTCGAGGCTGAAACATTCTTTTTCTGGTGAATAAGTAATTTCTATAATTTGATAGTTAATCGGATATTTACTATCATCAGATTTTTCTGCGAAGTCAATCACGATTGTATCGTCATCATATTTGTAGTTGATGTTATGTCTGGTAAGGTGACGAGTTAATTCTTTTAAGAAATCCATGTAGATAACTCCTTTTTGGTTTAAATATGTTTTGTTTGTTCTTTCTAATACGAACTTTTGTCCAAAGGGATACGTGTTAATACGTATCCTTGTTTAATATATTCATATACAGCTTGAGTAACCTCAGTAACTGTATGTTCCCTTATAGATAGAACTGGTTGACCATATAACGTGACATGTGGTCCTTCTACAGCGATTCGTAAGAATTGTGGCTCAAATTCGTCTGTAACAATATATTGTTTATCTAAAGTTGTGAAGTAGAGGACTGTATCCTTGTTTCGTAAGGCGTCCGTTGTTAGTTGTTTCATTGTAAGGACTGCTAAGTCCATTTGATGCTTTTGTTTTTTAGAAATTTCGTAAGTTTTCTCTTGAAGATTTAATTTTGTATCGTATTCAGATACATTGTGTGTGAAACCGTAGCTATTATCTACGAAGTAGATACGTGAGGTTTCTGAGACCGTTGGTTCTTTATCTTGCGAGAAGATACGATTCGTATGTTCTGATACCATAAAACGGTCAAATCTCAGTTTCGGCATATAGCGAGCCTCCTTTGATGAAGTCTGACATGCTTCTTGCGTAACACTGAATGTCGTAACGAATCATGTCTTTGATATTTTCTTTTGTACGTAATTTGCAGATGGCTGGAGAGACTCCGAAGGGATGTTTTTAAATCAATAGAATGTTCAATCCAGTCGTCGATTACAAGGTCTACATATTGATATAAACTCTTTTGTAAGTAGCCTAGTTTGTATGGTTTCCAGTCACCTTGTTCATGATACTTTTTGGAAATATGGATGTGTAAATAAGGTATTCCAGAAAAGGATTTTTTTGGTGATTGCTCCTAAGAATCCTTCGCAGAAACCAAATTGTACATCTTTATTTTCTTCCATGACTTGTTGTGCTACGATAGATGCTACGTGGTCAAAGTCACGAGATTGAGGATTCATGTAAATTGTGTTTGCATAACCTGTGTACATGTGTTTCAAGATAAATTCTTGTGATTGGTGCGATAGATGTGCTTCTTGATCATTTAATGGATTCTTATGTGTTACGAGTCCTACATTTACAGAATTAGGGATGCCAGAGTAAGCGAACTCTAAGAGGTCCATTAAAGTTGTCATCCGATGAGTAGTAACAGCTTCATGATACGGAATATTGACCCACTCGTTGAAACTTGGGTAACGACGTGGTTCGTTCGTTTCTTTATCGATATAACCTTTTTCGACACGTTTATTTCGTAGTGGTGAAATCCACACGTATTTTAAGATTTTATATAAACGTTTGTCACTTTCTTTTGTGACTGGTGGGATGGACATTTGTTCATAAATCGTCTCAAAAGGTGATTCGTATAGTGGAATCTCTGTCTCATTAAATTCACAGACGAAATATAATGGGTCAAAGATGGTATCAGGATTTTGTCTCTTGAGGCTGAGACGATGTTTTGTCTCTAAATAGAGATACAACAAGGTTGTAGATGTTGTATGTGTATACGCTCCGTGTGAACGATAGATTAAGTTTGTCATTGTAGGTTTGTCGAGCGTATAGTTATGAACCATGGTTTCTGGATCACCATAGGCGAGACAGTCGTTCGTTAAGATTTGAGCCAATTCTAGAGGCATACGAGGGATACGTCTAAAGTTGATACGAAAGGTACGAATCCTTGATTCTGGAATACCTGTGCGAACTGATAGCTCTTTTTACATTTGAGCGAGCTAAGTGAGCTCTTAATTGGTCTACGGTTAACATAGGTTGCATGAAATAACCTCCTTTTATGTATATAAAAAGAGCCTCTAAACGAGACTCTTGCTGATTTATTAATAATATCTTCCACGATAAGGTGTGGTTGGATCTACTGGTGTTTGAAAGATACTCCAAAGAAAGATTAGGGTGATACACACCGCAATTGTGACAGAAGCCCAAAAGATAATTTTTAGTAGCTAAAGTTTGAGTTCTTTCGGGATTCTCGTATTTTTGTCGCATGAGCGGTAGCTAATGCCATCATCAATGCGATTAGTGGTTGAAAAAAATTGACATATTGGTTTCCTCCTTAAAACATTCCTAGTTTTGAATAAATTAATGTAATAATAACTCCTGTGAATACAGATGTTTGTAGTACCGTTAGTAAGAAAATTCTCATTTGTAGAGGTAACGGTAAGGTTTCTTGGTCCGATAATAGTCGGTAATTATGGATTGCTAATACAGTAGCTAAGATTGGGACTAGACCGATAAGAATAAATAAAATTCCTACTGAACCAATCATACTTAATAAAGCGAACATATCCATGTGTGATTTCCTCCTTTTAGATTCCTATAAAGCCGATCAGCATAATGACAAATGCGATGGCTACTGTGATGTAACTAAAAATGATACCCACTATAGTTGGGTAAAATGATGATACTTGTGTATCAGGTGGTAATTGTTTCTTATAGGCACGAGCCGTGATGAGAGAACCGATAACTGGTACTAATAGGATAATCAGGACGGCAAGTTTGGTTGCAAATTCGTATCTTGGAAACATAGCGACTCCTTTCTACGGACTTAGATAGACCGTTAATAAAATGGCTCGACGATTGTGACTAGTTTGGTTCACGAAGGTCGAGCCTAGAGTTAGTATAACAAGATTTGGTGTGTTTTGGAAGTGATTTATGAGTTATCTAATAAGCTTTTAATTAGTTCAGGGTTTAATACTGTCCTAATGATATTGTATAGTGGGAAGAATAATAGAACTAAAATAATGGAACCTAATATAAATACCGTATAATTAATAAGTTTTTTTGTTTTAGAGGTATTTGTAAATCTTTTTCCATTATAACTTTGATAAAAAAAGTCTTGCAATAAAAAGCTACAATAGTTATACTCTACTATTCCAAACGCACATGCGTTTACTACTGGATTTGGTGCAATACGAGCGTCAGGACTTAGAAAGTCAATCCATTTCATAATAATTTCATTCATAGTTTTAGTTTCCTTTCTTGTATTTTTATCGTTTATATGGTAGTACTAATGTGATTATGAAGTAAATCAGTACACTATACATCGCATATAAATAGATTTGAATTGCTAAATTTAGTAATTTAAGAGCAAATCGGTTATCTTGCATTTTATTTGGGTATTTACGAACAGCTTTTTTTGGTAGAAGAACCGTGCCAGTTTTTCTGTATAATTTCAGAATGTAACCAAATAAGATTAACATAATAGTTGTAATAAGGATACTACCTAAAATCACTGTTTGGTAAGTTTCTGGTGTCATTTAGTGGTCTCCTTTCTGTTCAAAATAATTTTCTGTGGTTTTGGTGTTGTCTTCGAAATCATAAATAATTCTATTCATTTCTTGGTTTGTGTTATGTTTATTAGATAGGTCTAAGAGGTCTTGATATTCCTCAGAGTTTCTTGGAATCGGTTGACCTTGCCAATATAAAGTTTGTGTTTTCCACCATTTCTTTTTCTTACCTTTGAACTTAGCTTTCTTACCGACTAATGTGCATACGTGTTTCTGCATTTGGGGATCTTGAAACTTTAATGATTGTAAGAAACCTTCCATAGATGCACATTCGATACCATCAATAGTGAAACCATGTGGTGAAAAGTTAGATAGTGTGGCTGACGGGTAGCCTGTACCTGAACCAATATCCATATTAAATCTCCTCCTTAAATTTTTCTGTTTGTCCCTCATCGTAACCTTTAACTAAGATATTCTTTTTAGTACGTACACCGTTGACCCAGTAGTTGTTACTATGAACAGATTCTGGTTTAAATACGGTGTACCATAAGGATACAGGTAGGTCATCAACTTGATAAATAGGAGACTCATAGTAGTTTCCTATTTGTGGTTGTTGTTGCATGAACTTATATACATAGTCCCAAGCTGATTGTTCGGCTGGGTCAATGGAGTCGTGATATTTGTAGAATTTTTCTTAGTTGTACATAGTCAACGATATCTTTATAAGGTGTTAGTTGACGAATCATATCTGGAATCTCTTTGTAGTTATATTGGTTGACCACGATGGTGAGTCGAACGTGTTTGTTATGTGCTCGAAATTTCTCTAACGTCTCGAATATATCGAATCGCATAGGTGTACCTGTAATCTTAATAAAGGTATCAGGGTTAAACGATTGTAGAGATAGAGACACTTCTTCTTGTAGTGCTACTAAGTGTTGAATATTTCGTTTGTTGATTGTAGATGCGTTTGAGCGAATCCCGACACGGAAACCATGTGTGTCTTGTAAGAATGTAATCAGTTCACCAAGATATTTGTACAGTGTTGGTTCTGTGTTTGTGGAACTTAGATAGATAACTTCAATGTTTTCGTTGTGTAAGTCTTGGATCCACTCGTGGAATCCATTCCACTCATCAAAGTGGGTTTTGAGTAGATTTGTAGTGTCTTTTTGTAAGAGATACATTTTTCGTCCTACACAGTAGTAACAGTTGAAGTTACAGGGTCCGATGAAATAAAGTTCACCGTAGTATTGACGATTTGGTTGTGTCAAGGTGACACCTCCTTTATATGTTCTTTAAATAGACTATTAATAGTACACTAACAATAATATGCGTAACAATGAGATCTATTTTTATAAGAGTGGCAATTATGACATAGATTTTTGGTTTAGGTGTTGGTACAGGATATGGTACATTTATTATTTTTGCACATAGAGAACATAGATATTTTTGTACTTTTATTAGTAGAATCATCCAAGGGATTTCTAATAGGATGAATAAACCAATTATTGTTGAATCTGGCATAAAAAAATTCTCCTTTCTGGATACTTCGTAAGAGAATATCCACTTCCTCTTTGGTATCCACATAGACAGCAGGGACACCTCTTTGATTGATTTTCTTTAACATCACCACTTGGTCAGGACGAGGTTTTTCTCCTGGAGCTTTTACTTCAGTAAAAACAACTTGTCCGTTTCCAATGATGATTCTGTCTGGGACACCGTTGTCTCCAGATGTGAACTTAAAGCAAAGGAAGCCTAATTTATTGGCTTCCTTTTTTAAGTATTTTTCTACGTTACTTTCTGGTTTACCCAATTGTAATCACGTCCTTATCACTCCAACAAGAAATTCCTTGTTTAAGACATTCTTCATAGTAAGATTCGTTTGATACGATTGTTAGTGCGTCTTCTAGTTCTTCTTCTGGAATCTCATTTTGCCATGTCGCATAAGCGTCGGCTAATAGATTTACATAAGTGTCCCAATCAATAGCGTCAATCAGATTTTGTTCAACTTGTGGATCTAAGTGCCATAAGTCTTCATTGAACTGAAGTGCTAGAGAGTTAGGGTCGTAACCAGAGATTTTTGGTGACATCGCATATTTACCATTATATTCTTGTTCTGTTACACCATGGTGACGTAATACTTGAATCGCAGGTAAATCATGTGATGGATTTTTTTACCAGTAGGCACACGAAGAGATGCTTGACGTAAGTAGTTAGCACCATTTGGTGAGAGTTTTGGATCAAATTCGAAACCATCTTTTTACATAGTAGATACGGTTTTGTTTTTTTGAATGTTAATAATATCTGCTGGATTTGTAGAATCTGGTTTACGTAGAAGTAATAGAAGTTTGTTGTCATCGAGTTATTTTTTTCGATGAGATAATATGTTGCAAGCGGTGAAGTAGTTCACCTGGATGAGTGAACGTATCTTTTGCTTTGTCTATTAGTTTATACGCTAAGTCACGGTCAAATGGTTGAACAAGGAGTAAATCTTTGTCAACAATTGTTTTGTACTTCATGTATTCAACAAGTAACCAGTCAATAAGAGCTGGATGGTCGATTGATTTGGTTAATGGAACACCAAAGTATGCACCAGTAGATGCACCACCTGAAGCGATGACTTTAGATGTTTCATAGTCGTCACTTGTAAATTCGACACGGTTATTTGTATCTTTAGAGATTACAAATGCTCGTTCAGGTTCAATCTTGATACCAATGTTGAACGTACGTGTTGAAGCGTCTTCTAGGATACTGTTGTTGAGTTCTTCACGCATGATCGTGAATAAACCATCGGTGTTTGTTGAAGGGATACGAGCACCTTCATAGGCTTGCATTTGTCCAATAATGAATGAGAACAATTGTCCGATGATACGCATTTTTGCGATACCGTTGTTGGTACGGATATTATTTTCACCAGTCATCGTACCAGCTTTACCTGTTGGTGAGTTAAGTCCTAATTTCGTTCCTTCTCGTTTAACCCCAAACATCGCCATTAAAGCAGTTTCACCTTTTTTCTTAGCCTCTTTAATCATTTGACCTAGAGACTCTTTAAGGTCGTATAACTCACCTAAACGGTCTTGTTTAGTAATCATATTGTAGAACGTATCCATTAAGCGTAAGATACTTGGATAGTAAGACGAGAAGTCTTCGTGGTTCATCCAGCCAACACTTGTAAATTTCCATTTCTTTGAAATTTCGTAACGTTCACGTCCACCAGCTTTAGATACAGTATGCCAGTTGACTTCTGGTAATTCTTTCCATTCTGATTTAGCGATTGGTAAGTTTTTAAGGAACGTTTGGTAACGGAACTCTTGCCCGTCGATTGTAACCCACTCTTTTTTATTTTCTGAACCTTGTGGTAAGTATGGGTTTTTGTGAGCAGATTTACGTAAGGCTACTGCGTCACCACCAAAGGCTTCTTTAGCTTTATCAAATAAAGCTTGTTGACGAGATAAGGCACGTCTACTTGCTGAATACAACCATTTGTTTAATTCTTGACCATGAATACCACCTAGTCCGAACACACAGATGGAACCAGATGGTTCACCATTTTTGAAGTAATAGTGCATGAACATTTGAGGTGGTGTTGGAATATCATAGATACTTAATGGTTGTAATTCGTCTGGTAGTACAAAGTACTGAGGACTAATTTCGTCACCCCAGTCACGACGATATTGTTCAGAGTTGTTGAAGTTCTTTCCTTCGAAACTACGGAAGTAGTCATAGATAGGTTGGAACTCTTTTAGTACGTGTGGCTGGTTGGAGAACATTTTCTCCATTTGTTTCTTAATAGCGTCTAAGATATCAATTGATTTTAAGTTCAAATCAGGGTTACGGTCTAAATAAGACTGTGCAGGGAACATGAAATCTAATGTACGAATATCTTTTTAATGGTTCGTTTGGAGCTAGTAGGTTCACTGAGTGGTTGGCACTTGTCATATCGATAAAACTACGGTCAGGTGTTGATGAACCTTTTACTTTTTCTTTAACGTGGTTTTTATCCACGATTGGCTCATTCGTTTGTGGATCTATTTTGTATACAATATCTTTGTATTCAAAAAGTAAGGCTTGTTTTGTCTCAAACGTACCTTTGTAGTAAGTTGGGCGGTCGTTACGATATGGTGTGTCGTCATTGATTACTTCGTCTTCATAGAATGTATCCGTTAAATTGTAGACATGTAAGAGAACCAAATCTTGGAATGTTTCTGAATAAGCTCTGTCTCCAGATAGGCGGTCAGATTCACGAATCTGATATCCACGTAACGCAAAGATTTGTTTCAATGGTGCGTAACGCATAGATGCAGAGTCATTTAGGAACATCATATCGACAAATCGTCCTGAACGCAACATACTACGATACATGAGGTATGCTTTTAGAGTTATAGTCTCGTTTGTAGACATCTAATTTTGGTGGCATTGTTGCTTTATAGGACATCAATGTACGGTTTGGCATATAGTCTCTAATTTCAGGGCTAAATAGTTCATCGTTTCGACGACGAATTTGCGAAGCCTTCATTGGTTGAAAGACGATACCAGTTTCTTTATTCGATTGACCGAACATTTCGTCCATAATTAGTGCCCAGATTGTTAAGTCATACATTTTACCATTATAGGTAATTTTGTATGGATGAATGGCTGGGTCAAATTCTGGATCCGTATCACATACGGGACGGAATTGTGGTTGACGTCCTAATTCTTTATATTGCCATGTATGTTCTGGATAGAAGAATACGTCTTCGTCTGGTGTTGGATCTTTAGCAACATTCTTTTGAATGGTCACACCTAGAAGTTCTGCAAAGCGAACTGCTGTAAGTTCATCATTTAAGTCGTGTAGTGCGATTGTTTTATTTGCATAGGCTGGTACAAGGTCAGCACTTGCTCTACGTACTTCAACTTCTAAGAAACGCATACCGACTTTGTGTAAGAATTTGTTGAAATCAGATCCTTCGTCTGGATGAATTGTATGTCTTGTCCATAATTGGTAAGACATATTTTCTAACCAACCTTTATTAGCTTCTGGATATTCGACTTGAGCAATAATCATTAAGTTTGTATGGATTTGCTCTTTAATGTCTAAGCGGTCATTAAACTGATTTAATAAATTAATTAGTAATGTAGGCATGTTGTCTACAATAGTAAAGAAGTCTGTATGCTGAGTCTTATTGTCGTAATTAGCAGTTACGAACGCATTTTCTTGAGACTCACTGTCCATACAGTTTAGGTAGATGGGATTTTCTCGTGACAAATGTTATTCACCGTCCTTTCTTTGTGGTTGACTTGTAAGATGGTATTTATGACAGTAAGGACACTTATAATAGCGAATTGGAATATGGTCCAATCCTTGATTTTTCTTCCACCAGTCAGTTGACTGACGGAAGCGAGACAAGGCTATTTTAGCGTCCAAAGGTGTGTCGAATTGAATTTTATTAACATGATGACAATAAACCGCAGAGCCTCTAGGTTTCGGTTTATAGATACTTAAAGAACTCAACGAAGTCCTCGATATCTGTTTCCGCATTGAAGTACATAATTTGTGACTTATCGGCTGTATCAAATTGATGTTTGGCAGAGGCATGACCTTTATTTGATACATTGTCAACGTTACTACGGTTGAGTAAGACCACTACATTTGGATTCTGAGAGAAATGAACCACATGTGCAGGGTTTCCCGTAATGATTAATGCACGAGATTTAGAGATACCATCTTGTTGCACGAAACGATTAAGAGCAATTGGTAGTGGTTGTGCTTTTGTAGAAATGTGTCCATATACTTTAACGTTTAGATTGGATTTGTCCATCAAGTGCGGTTCTACGTATGTTCTATATAAAGCAAATTCAGATTGTAATAGTGGATGTTTTGTTCTCACATCAGCTACTAAATCGGCATTTTTGGCAAGTTCTGGATGTGTTGTATCTGTACCACAGACAATATGAATCGTTTTTTTGATGTTTCTTTTAATGCTTCAATAAGTTTGATGTTTTGCAATATAAGAATCATAATAAGTTTGTTCTTCTTCTTGTGATGAATATGTCATGAGACCTCCTTCTAGGAAGATAATGATATCTCCACCAGGAGATTCTTGTAGGCGATCACCTTTTAGGTCGGTCGCCCACTGGAATTGGTCCATATCACGGAATAATTTTGGTTGAATTAATGACATGTAAGTCAGTCCTTTCTTATGGTAGTCTTTGGATGCCACGATAGGTAGCACTTTGGAAATTTGCTAAAGCTTTGATTTCAGGTTTGTCACCTCTATAGGTAGGGTTCGCCCAATCTTCTAGTTTATATTGTAAGATTAGTGGTTCAGGCGTTTCTTTCATCACAATCGTAGGTTTGAATACACCATTTACAACTTCCCACTTGTTGTTACCAACAAGAAGTTGTTTGATTTCATTATTGAAGGTTGATGAACTTTTCACTTTACCACTAGCGTGGTTACGGCTGAACCAAGCTTTATATAAATCATATAAGAATTGGTTCGGAATTTTCTGCCATACAAGTTCACCTTCAATGGTATTGAAGAAATCACGTACTGGGTCATTGTAACTCTTATATTCGTCCAAGAATGTGCGAGACACTTCTGGAATCGGTAATTCGTTTAGGTCCATGTGTAACACACGGTAAAGAACGTATTCTAGAACCTCTTTACGTTTCAAGTAATCATGTTTGATGTATTTACGTTCACGTCCTGTGAACAGTTTTAACATTGGTAAGAATAATTGACGACGATAGAATGAGTCAGAACGGTCTTGGGTTTTTGGTAACTCGTTGACACACTGAAGAATGAAACCATTGAATTTGTACGCAATTGGATTCTTATGTTTTGCTTCAATTGTTAGAGAGTCGCCTGTGATGGCTGACTTTAATGCGTCAGATTGTTCCACATAAGAACCAACAGGGTTTTCATCGGTAATAACTGCGTTGATACCGATTAACGGTGCTAGACCGAAACGCTGTGAGAATTGAAGTAGAGAAATAGAAGCAGTCGCTTTGGATCCTAATACGTTCCTGATCATGGAACAGAATGTACCTTTACCATTGGCACCTTGTTCTGAGTATAGAAGAACCATTTTATCCCAGTTATGGAACGGACGTACTGCGGCGGCGACAGTCGCCCACAGTGCGTGAACTACTTCAGGGTCATCCGATAGACCAGCCATCCATGATTCAACATCCCAGTTTGTACCATCTTCTGGATTGTAGATGTTGATGTTTCGTGCGTTTGGATTGTAATCAGTTCGAGCTTTGGTTAAGATAACGTGTTCTGGTGAGAACGGAGATAATTGTTTCGTGTTGTAGTTAAAGAGACCGTTATTTACAGGAACAATATGTTTGTCCTGAGTGGGCGTCACCAGAGGTGCTTTCTCTGTTAGATACATTTTTACTTCAGCGAAAGAGTTAGACGATAATTCATAGTTGAATTGACGAGCAATCGAACGAAGAGCTTCTTCAGAAATAGTGTAGAGTCCTTCTTCGGAACCAGAGTCTTGATACGTTGCTAACTTTAATTGGTCTCGGTCAGTTGCGTCTCCGATAAAGTCGATAAGACGAATCGTATGGTATTGTAACATTAAGTCTGCGATTTGCTGAGGAGTTAATGTTTGTGGAATCCGTAGTTGGGAACCTTTGTTGCGAATCAAGTTTGCTGTATCAATTGCTACTACTGTAGCTGTATATAGTTTTGCTGAAATATCCGCTTTAGGAATATTTTTTTCGCTCTCATAGTTGGTAATGAGGTTTTAATAAAGTTATCAGTTACTTCTTGTATAATAATGTCTCGTGGTTGGAGAGCAGATGCTTGAGCATTTGTTAAACCTTTTTTTCGGAGCGGAATTTTCTGTCATACGTGGAACCTCCTTTCTTATTTAGTAGTATATTTATTATCTAACCTTGTCAATTTCAAGTAAGTCTAACCAGCGAGATACTGTTGTTCTGTGAACACCTAGTAAATCAGCAGTTTGTTGTATTGTTAGACAATTTTGTACATATAATCTTCGTAATTGTGCTTCATGAGATTTTGCAATCATTAATAAGGTATGTTTTGTCTTTTGATTGGGGGATACAATATTTAATTGTTTTAACCAACGACTGATTGTACGTGTAGAGACACCATATTGATTTGCAATTTGTTCTTGAGTGAGACATCTTTTTTTATAAAGATAAGTTAGTCGATCACGTTTTGCTTCTAATTTAATAGGTGTTCTTGGGTCACCACGTTTATAACGTTTTTTTCGTAAGTAAGGTATCTAGCTGAAAGATTATATTTTCTGAGCCAACGAAGAACGGTTGATTCGGATACGTTATATTTGCGAGCCAGACTGTAAACCGTAGTTGTTGGTTTTTTTGTATATCTTGTTTTAGTACTTCTAAAGATGGACGATTTGTTGGACGTCCTGCTTTGCGTGTTTCGTTACGTTTAGTCATAGAATAGATACACGCTCCTTTTCTGATAAATTTTAGCGTCAATCAGCGAAATTGTGGTGATACTGTGAAATTCGTCACAAAATGAATCTATCAATGAAACTTGTTGATGGACAAGGGATTTGGTCTTGTCTTGTGTTTTATGAGTATGTTTCAAATAGGGTAGTTTGTGAAAAAAATCAATGGTTTTATACTCATCACAGATGGTACCCAAATTTCCTCTTTTTGACTTGAATTTAGTATATCATAGTTTTGTCATTTATTCAACGAAAATGATTATTTCATGTAATATAGTACGACAAAAGTATTTTAAAATAGGTTTAAATGGGGTGTTATCTGTGAAAAGGTTCACATGTGAGAGCGTCAATTTTATACGCAAGGGATACAGCGTGTATACGTCAGTTGTATACCTGAGCTTTTTAAAAAAATGGTCTAAAAAGCCTGTTGTTACGCTAAAAATAGAGAAGTGTATACACTTTTAGTTTGTGAAAAATTTCGCCGAATACGCCCTAAAAAAATCTGTTCGGAATTATTCCGAAAAAATGTGGTTAATATCTTGATTTATTGTATTATACTTATATTATTTTTACTGAAAATGACGCTTTCATAAATAGGTGTTTATTTTCAATGTCACATATGTCTGGAGCCATATGTCGAAATGACTATGAAATAGTTTATAGTTTCACAAGCCTTTGTCAACGTTGATGTGACAATAAATTTAGTAAGAATATTGCACAAAAAAGCCTAAATTTGTTGTGCAGAGGCTGGACACTTTTGTGCAATATTTTTTTAGTAGTTTTCATAAGAAATTTCGTGTCCTATTGATACGACATCAATTTTCGTGACTTTGGGTCCAATTTTTGGAAAAACCTCTATATAATAGAAGATTTCGTCCAAAATGAGCTGATTTTGCGTAACGTTGTATACGTCAACGTATACACCAGTAACGCCTTGGTAATAGGGAAGTCGTCAAACGTGGTATATAAGGGTGTTTTTAGGTGTAACCATCGACGAACGCCGTGGTTATAAGGTTTGTAGCTATTAAGTATACAACTAATACACTTTTTCTATAAAACTTTTATTTAAAATAAGGTAATAATATATAGAAAAAACATCATAATACATACAACATTATGACGTAATGAATAATACACATACTAGAGTATATAATAACTTGAGAAAAGTCTGTATACCTACCTATTTTACCAGTGAAATGTTTCACAAAGATTGAGAGAGACCAAACCTCTGGCTTCGTCCCTCAACACCCGTTAGTATGTGACAGATTCCCACTTACCAGTTTTGTAATCAATCTGGTAACCATATGCGATATTCAAAGTAATGTATCGTTCCTTAATGTCACCGTTATACAGGGTCACTTGTACTGCATAAGGTACAAGATCATTTGTATCGAAGTAGAGTGGTACGACATCATAGAGTAACGTCTTCTTTGGATTGTCATGAATGTAGTCATAAGCTCTGGCTTCAGGTAGACGCATACCACCTTGATTGTCACGAGCACCTACGTTCTGTGTTCTGGTACCAGTGATAGCATTGTATGGTTCAGATGGACCGCCTAAGCTGTCCGCAATTAGGTGAGACCTATTCCAAAACCAACCTTTATACGATTCGTACTTAGGGTTCTTAATGATGACCTCTTTATTCTTGGTATAACCAGCTGTATCTTTAGCAAAGGATTGTTGATTTCCGTACTGACGAGTAATGGACGTATGGTTTAGAACCACTGTTGCACGAGTCGGAACGTCTGTTTTCTTCACTTTGCGAGACTCATATACAGGTTTATCTGGTGTCAACGATTTATATTTCGATTCAAGTTCTGAACCTTCTGAGTCTGGAATATCTACTTGATATACATATTCAGGGTATTTTTCGACAAGTGATTTGACATTAAAATTCGTGTTGTCGTATAGAACCGTTTGACCAGTAGGGACTGATGGACTACTCTTAGATGCGAACCAACCATGGTCGTTAGCATAGGTGTAACCAAGATAGAGTAGGATAGCCAGACTTAGTACCGTTAAGATGGTCATCCGAAGAACCTTATTTTGAATCTTCATGATAAGCTTTAAAATGTGTTTCATGAACTACGAAACCGTTACTGAAAACTTATAAAAAGTAAGATGCTTTTATGTTTCATTCCTACTTCGTCGAGTATGCTTTCGTATCTACTAACGTTGATACTACTCACAAGTTCTTGTACTCTCCATAGGCGTCAATTCCCGATTAACGTTCGGTACATATCTGTATTAACGTGATAGTGTTAAACTACAGATTCGTGTAAAACAGTTTCTCCATATGTTTTTAAATTTAAACTTGCCTGAAGATCTCTATCAATTGTGTTTCCACACGTACAGCGATAAATTCTGTCTGATAGTTTTAAATCTGTTTTCACATTTCCACAACAAGAACAAAGTTTTGAACTTGGAAAGAATCGATCAGCAATAATTACTGAAATATGATTTCGTTCAGCTTTGTACAATATCTGTCTTTTCAATTCGTAAAATCCTTGTTGTTGAACAGCTTTGGATAAATGTCTATTCTTTATCATTCCACTTACATTTAAGTCTTCGATACAGATAAAAACTTGGTTTTCGTTTTATGATAGCTGACGTTGTTTGATGTAAGTGATTACGACGAATATTCGTTAATCGTTTTGTGACTTTTAAAAGTTCCTTTTGTCTTTTTTTATAAGGTTACGTGTTTTACAGTAACATTCTCCTTTCTTATTCTTCTCGTATCTTCTTGATACGGAACGCTGTAACCTGCGTTGTCGTTTTTCAATTTTTCGTACTTTGTGAGTTTTATTGATGTTCTTATACGTGTAACCATCCGAACAAACAGCTAGGTCTTTGATACCTACATCAATACCAATACCTTCGTTTGTTGGAATATCTGTACTGTCAGGAATTTCAATTCCAACAGATACGTACCAATGGCGTCCGTCGTATGTAAAACGAGGATTTAAGTATTTAGCGTTCGGTGGGACACGTCCTTTTTCACAAAGTTTTATCCAGTTTAACTGTTGTTTGTTTCGTTTCTTACTGATAGCAAAACCTTCGATTTTGACGTGAGTATCAGTAAACTGGATTTTTACATTATCTTGGTAAAAGGACTGGTTAGATTGTTTCCTAGTCTTAAATTTCGGGTACTTACACTGTCTTTTGAAAAAAATCGTTTATAAGCATTACAAGCGTCTTTAATCGCTTGTTTTGGTACATTGTTACTTATTTGATTCAACCAACTGTATTCTGGTTGTTTCTTCAACTGTGTAAATTCTTTTTCGTAAGTTATTATCAGATAAGAATTTGTTTTTCTTGTTTGTAGTTTTCTTGTTGACGAGCAATCGTCCAGTTGTAAGCAAATCTTGAACACCCAGCATATCGGAATAACTTGGTGCGTTGTTTGTTGTTTGGGTGTAACATTACTTTTTATCATTTTGATATTTCACCTCCTGTTTTTTTAAGCTTTAGCTCTGAGTTATTAAATGCGAATTGTTTGTACAGAGCTTATTAAAAAGAACCTACTCGCCGAAGCAAGTAGGCGGTTCTTTAAGCAACAAATTGAGCGAAACGCCGTTGCGTCTCTTTAGTTGATACACTCGTAGAGTCGAAAGCTAACGAAACAGTTAGGTTGACTCCTATGACTTGAATAAGTCCGAGTTCTCAACTACTCCCTCGGCAACTAAGGTTGCCTCAACAAAAAAATAACGACTCATAAGAGCCGTTATCTAAATTCTGAGACGTTTGGGGTTATCTCAGTATGAATTAAAAAAATGTATGGAGGGTTGTTACTCATGACAATCAAGTAACTATGTACGATGCGTACAACGAAGTGAACAGGATTCGAACCCGTTAAGTGTGACCGATTTTCACACACTCCAAAAATTAAAAACCAAATATCGCACACATGGTGTATACGATACCGTAATCGCATTCTACCCACTGGTAGATACGTCAAATAAAAACAAAAAAACACGCCTGAGACTAAGGCGAAGCGTACTGACCTTTTTAGAACCTTATGGTTTAGTTCCAGTGTCCACGTAGTTTCGGCTACGTATTCAGCAAGCACGGTCGTTAGAGAAACCAACTCTTGAGTTACAAATTACTCCGCAGTTTTGTGTTAGCGATAGACTAGCTATAATCCACCGTTGCGACTCCGCTACGACACATTCGTCTTGGGGACAGCCTGTGTACTCCTTTCCACCGAAGTGGCTGAGTAGTAGTGCTCTTTCATTTGTAACTGGTGTAGACTTTTCCAGTAATATTCCAATATTATGCGTTTGGGTCCAGGGAAACCCCCTAGAAAGGTTTGCTACAAACAACGTGCTACACCAGATAGTTTCATCCCTTTTGAGGACAAAAATCCATCACGTTGTCGATACCGCATTGATCGCTAAATCAATGGTTACGGATTGAGTTACTCATACACTGATACTGCACATACCAGCTTCTCGTAGTCATGGTCAACGCATTTGTCCGCTAAGACTCATACTAAAAGACCTCGAATCCCACTCTGTACACTTAGTTTAGTACTCGAAGTACTTACCCCTATTGTCCTTGTGCTGGACACGTAACGTAACGCCGTTCGGGGACCTCATATACAGTTGTACCCAGTTAATTATGTTTAACCGATACCAAAGAGGGTTCCTTGCATGAATGTACCTCTTTCGAGGCGACAACTAATGTAACCTAGTGCCTTTCAACGTATCACTACGCCTTATCACGTCATGCCGTGGTAGATGCCAATTACAGTTTCATTGTAGTTAGCAATTAACCACTCGGTTGCTTTAGCAACCCACAAAAGGTTTAATTATGTGATAAAAGCGTATCGTGTTGGTTGATATATGGACTAACATGTGGTACAATAGAGTTGACTTAGGAAAGGAATGATAAATTTGAAAACAGAAGAATTACGCCAGTACTTAATGAATAAGCGTGATTACACGAATCAATTTTTAGACGAAATCGAACAAGTAACAACAGACTCATTAATGGATATCGACTTATTAGCAGACTTGTTACAGGTCATTTATTTAGCGAAACGTAAAATCACGATTCTTCCTGACTTCGACATGGATGGAATTATGTCAGCAGTTGTCGGATACGCAGGGATGAGTGATTTGGGGTTTGAAGTATCGTTATATGAACCAGATCCTGGTAAAGGATATGGGTTCGATGCTTCTACTATCGACGATTTGTTACGTAAACATCCTGGAACAGAAGCGATCATCACTTGTGATACAGGTATTACTTGTTACGAAGGTGTAGCATACGCTAAAAAGTTTGGGACTGACTGTATTGGTGACAGACCACCACTTACAAAAGTCAAGAGACAAACTTCAAGCAGACGTTATTGTCGATGCTAAACGTATCGACGATATGTATGAAACGTCTGATATTTGTGGGGCTTATACGTTATGGAAATGTTTGCACCACTATGCTACTAAATACCGAGACGGAGAAAGAATCGATAATATCGAGAAACTTCGTGTGTTTGCTAGTATCGGTACTGTATCAGATGTGATGCCTGTACTTTACGAGAATCGTAAATTACTAAAAGACGGAATCACATGGTGTAACGCACTCTTTGAACCAGAAACATCTATTGCAGAGCTATTTGCAACAGATAACTATGCGTTACTAAAAACGATTCATGGACATGAAACATTTGTGAGTGCTTTTTATGGACTCTACAACTTGTTACAAGTGTTATACGAAACAGGGAAATTTAAAGTGCAAGTAACGGAAGAATTATTCGGGTTTTATGTAGCACCTATGTTTAACAGTTTAAAACGGCTCGAAAAACCAGTGCGAATTGCTTATGATGTATTCTTTAACGTGAGTCGTAGTTTAGAGTCTATTGACAAACTAATGGAGTTAAACGAACGTCGTAAACAATTAGTGGACCGTTATTATACGGAACTAAAAGAACAGTTACAGCCATACGAACCATATATTTACATCAGTCAAGCTCCAGCAGGTATTCTTGGACTTCTAGCAACGAAAGTCATGGAAGAAACAGGTCTACCAACAATGGTGGTACGTCAAGACAAACGTAGTTTCCACGGTTCAGGTCGTTCACCAGAGTGGTACCCTTGTAATAGTCGTATGACAATTGCTGGTTTCCACTTAGCGGGACACGAAGGTGCGTTCGGGGTTGGTTTCACAGACAAGATGGAAGTGAAATCAGCAGTTGCTTTCTTAGAGAAAGACGTCATCGAAGTGTATAACACACTAGAAGTGGTCGAAGATGTAGAGCCAGAGCTTGTGTTTGGTAAAGGGGACATTGAACTGTCTCTTGACATGATGAAACGAGCTAGTCGAGTGATTGAAAGTTTCAGACCATTTGGTCGAGGATTTACAATGTTCACTCAACGTTGTGTAATTCCAATGGATCAAGTAGCTAGTATGGAGTTCATCGGAAAAAGACCAAGAAACAACGAAACTGATTTTATGGGACGGTTCTTGTATTTTTGATGTGGAGAAGTGGATCGAAACTTAGAGAAATCGAAGGTGAAATCGAGACACTGATCGTAGACGGAGGCGTTTCTTGGAACGTATTTAACGACATTTGGACGCTCCAATTTACAGGAGACTTAGTTGAGGTGGTGGAGAAGTGACAAAAAGAAAAACGAATTTGCCAAGAAAGTATGGGATGATATTCCCGTACTCAAACTTGGGATTCTCATAGCATGGTTCTTGTTTATGAGTATCGGGATACATAAGTTGTATCCAGAAATCGAAACAGTTTATATTATGTTGTTCACGCAGATTATATTCAGTTTAAGTGTAGTTGAATTTGCGATGAATCCAATTAAGAGACATTTCTTCTTCATAAAAGAACGTGGGTTTAGTTATGGTCAAGTGACAGTAGCGTCATTTACAGCGTTAGTGATTCTTGGAATCACAGTTTTAGGTGTCTTAGGGATGCGAGCATTTGGTATCACGTTAGATGGAACGACAGTTCAAGCAACGTATGATTGGTCACCTAAGGGTGTAGCTAGTGTATTGCTAATCGTGTTAGTAGCACCTGTTTACGAAGAAATCTTGTTTAAATATGTGATTCAACATTGTGTTTTTTTAGAAACACAGTTGGTTGGATTCAGATTTTAGCGACGGGGATTTTATTTGGTGTATCACATGGTACAACGTTCCATATGGTTTTCGGTGTAATTTTTGGAATCATTACAAGTTTTTGTGTTCGTAGTAGAACAAGATTTAGTAATCAGTATACTGATTCATATTTTCTACAACACCATGGTGACGTTCCCAGTGACAATACCAGTTGTGCTTGTCTTACTTGGAATCGGAGTGATTCGATTAGTTGTAATCGCTAGAAAGGTCAAGAGACGAGCAGAAGCGGAATAAAAAAATCTATGGGAGTAGTGCTAGAAGAAATGAAAAAAAGGAACTAGACGAGGTACAATAGCTCTATTTTGAAAAATAAAGGGCGTCTGAGCAATTTTAATATAAAGCTAGGGTAATTAGGGGTTCGATTCGTAGAATCGCTCTAAAGGTACCTGAAATCGCAAAAATAGAGATATGTAGTTTCGGAAACGAAAGGGATATGGGGCGAACCAGTAAGGTACGAACCGTAGAGTACCTCTTATTTACAAAAATAAAGCACCTCTAGACGATTTGAATCAAATACTGGCATAATTAGGTGTCCAGATGGTAGAATCGCTCTAAGGTGTCAAAAAAATCGCAAAAATACGAAAGGAATGAAATGAATGAAATTTTTTTAAAGAAACATTGGAGATATTTCCTCGCAGGTTTGTTAGTAATTATCGGAGCTTGTTTGTTACTAATACAACCAGCACAAACATATATGTTACATCAAACGGCAACCGCTAGTTTGGAACAGGCTCAAACATTAACTAGGGAAGAAGTAGCTCAAAATGAAGTACAAAATGAAGAACAACAAGAAGGTGTCAACTTTGATTTTGATGAGGTAGAACCATTATCGTTCGAGAATATCGTGAAATATCAGAGCCAGAATGGAGCAGGACGGTATTCTCTTGGGCAGATTGCGATTCCAGATTTGAACATGAAGTTACCGATTTACAAAGGTGTGTCCAACTATGTCCCTAGCGACAGGGGCTGGTACTATGAAGCCAGAACAAAAAGATGGGCGAAGGCAACTACGCTTTAGCGAGCCATAACTATTTCGGCGACAGAACGATTCTATTTTCGCCACTTGTATATGCGAAACCAGGAATGATGATTTATACAACAGATTTGGATAATATCTACGAGTACGAAATTACTAGTGTCGATATTATCGAACCAACAAAAAGTCAGCGTTATTTATGATCATAAAGATACTACAGAGATTACACTTATCACTTGTGATGACATTTATGCAAGTAATCGTTATTGTATCAAAGGGAAATTTGTTATGAAATATAAAGCAAAAGATGCTTCACAAAGAGTGTTACAGTCATTCAATATTGATTGGACGAACGCTTATTAAACCCAAGGAGTATATGTTTAGAGACGTGTCGAGAGATACGTCTCTTTTTGTATGTAAAAAAAAGAGGTAACCCGATTGGGCTACCTCATAGGAGTGTACACGATATTTGTTGCGTCAATTACAGTGTATCAATTAGTTGTTGCGTTTGCGTTTTGGTAAGATACCAGCACCTAATGTTGCGAAGAACAATCCAGCAAGTGATACCACAGAAGAGCCATCAACACCTGTTTCAGGGAGACGTTCTTGAGTGTTTGCACCAGCTACGAATTGTGAATCTACGTTAGCGATAATACGGTCGTATTCAGCTAAACGAACTTCTTCGGCACGACGGTTTTCTTCAGCGATACGAATTTCTTCTAAACGACGAGCTTCTTCAGCTTTCTTAGCTTCTTGAGCGTCATATTTAGTTTGAATTTCGTCAGCTTCAGCTTGTAATTTATCAGCTTCTTCTTGTAATTTGCCTAAAACAAGAACAGCTTGTGATAAAGCTTCTTCAGCTGATTGAGCAGTTTGTTTCAATTCGTCTAACTTAGCAACAGCTTCGTTATAACGTTGATCTGCTTTTTTTCTAATGAATCTACACGTTCAACTTGTTTTTGAACATCGATGACAGCTTGAGAACGAGCTTGCTCTAAGTCAGCGATAACTGTCTTTTGAGTTTCTACAGCTTGTTTAGCGTTTTCTAATGCAGAGTCAATGATTACTTTTTTTGAGCAAGAGCTGAGTCTAAGTTTGTTTGAGCAGTTTGTAACTCTGCTTTAGCGTCGTTTAACGCTTTAGTTTTTTTCAGCTAATGAAGCATTGAATTTGTCAACAGCAGTTTGAGCGTCTTGAACGTCTTTAACAGCTTGTTTCAATTCTGCTTTCGCTTTGTCTAATTCAGATTGAGCTCCAGCTACAAGAGTTGGTTCTTTATCTAATTCAGCTTTGCGATCGTTTAATTGGCTGATACGGTTAGCAATCTCCATGATACGTTTTGTAGCGTCTGTTAAACGTTTAGCTGATGCGTTAGCGTCAGTTGTAGCTTTAGCTAAGTTTGCTTCAGCTTTAGTTAAGTTCGCTTTTAATGTATCGATTGTAGATGGAGTAACTGAAGTATCAAATTCACGTTCACGGTTTGCTTTACGACGGCTTAGAGCAGTTGTATCAACACCTAATACGTGAGTGTGTACTTCGTAATCTAACTTCAAGTCAGGGAAGTTAGTGTTTGCTTTAGCAGTAGTGTTCTTAGTTTGAGAGAAACTAATACCTGCGTATTCAATGTCATCAGTACGAGTACTATGAGCGTCTGCAATTGATGATGCGTGGGCGTATTCCATACCGTTGAACATGAATCCATTGAATGTATCGAAGATACGTTGGTACACTTTATTGACAGTTAATTTAGTTTTACCTAATGAAGTAGTGTACATGTTTTCGTAGTATTGACCACCTTTAGCTTCACGTTCTGGTGAAGAAGTAGCTAGTCCATATTTACGAGCAACATCGTTAATTGCTTTAGCGTCGTGACCGATAGGTAAATCAGTAACACCTTGTTTTGCTAAACGTTGAGCTTCCGCAGATACACCGAACACACTGTGTTTGTGAGCTTCGTAACCATCAGCAACTTCATCAGCGAAACGTTGCATTTCGTTGTTGTAGATTACTTTAGAAGTTCCGAAAGCTGAACGAATTTGGTTGTGTAAATCTTCAGCATATTTAGAGAAACGAAGTTTATCAGCTTCAGATAAGTTTGTAATATCTACGATACGGTTTAATGTTTTATCTTGTTTGTAAGACATTTGTTTTGTCAATTCTCTAGATAATTCACCTAAACGTTTCAAGATATTTTTGTTTTTTTCAACTTGAGTTTTACCTGATGTAGGAGTCTTTAATAAAGTAACGTATTCTTGAATCAATTTGTTGTTTTTTTATCAAAAAAATAACGTCTTCTTTAGTAGCTTCTTTAAGAGCTGATACAGCAGAACGTTGTTCTTTTTCTGCTTTGTCTAACTCAGCTTGTTTAGCTTTGTTATCAGCAGTAGCAGATTTAACTTCAGCGTCAGCAGACACTTTTTTTCAGTGTTTGCTTGATCTAAAAGCAGTTTTGTTTTCAGCTTTATCTGAAGCTAATTTAGCGTCATGTTTCTTAGCGTCTTCTAAAGCAGTTTCTTTAGCAGTAACAGCAGATGCTTTCACTTCTTTGTTTGCTTTAGCGTCTTCTAAAGTTTTCAACGCTTTGCCTTCATCAGTGTTGTCTAAGATAGCTTGTGCTTTATTAACGTTTTTCTTGTTTTTTTCGTCACGCACTTTTAGTTGCGTCAGTTACAGCTTGAGCTTGTTGGTCAGCTTTAGCTTGATTTTCAGCAACTTTAGCTTCTTTTTTTCAGTTAAATCAGATTTTTGCGTTAGCAATTTCTGTATCTTTCGTTGAAACAGCGTCTTCTTTAGCTTTTTAAGTCAGTTTTTGCTTCAGCAATTTTTTTCTGGAGTAGCTTCGTCTTTAATAGCTTTACGAGTTTCAACTTCTTTTTCTTGTTTTGAAACAGCTTTATCAGCTTCAGCTTTTGCAGTTTCTTTTTCAGTAACAACTTCTTTTTGAGCTGATACTTTAGCATTAGCGTTGTCTGATTTAGCACGAGCTTCATCGACAGTTTCTTTAGCGATTTCTGTTGTAGTTGTTTCAGTTGTAGGTTGTGCAACTTCAGTTGGTTTAGCAACCTCTGTTGAAGTTGGTGCAACAGTAGAAGGAGTTACAGTTGTTTCTTCTACCTTTGGTTCAGCAGGATTTACTGGTTGTGTAACTTCCTCTGCGTTAATTTGTGGACCTTGAATAGCTACTAAACCTACTAACGCAGTAGCTACAGCTCCTTTAGTTAATTTATTTTTTTGACATTATTGTATGTCCTCCTTTGAATGATTGTGTATTTCTGGGCTAATAAGTCGAGCCCTGCGACGACGTTTACATTGTACATGATTGAACAAGGTTTGTCCATAAATGGCACAATAATAAGTTAAATAGAGAGAAGAATTTTTCTTCTATGGCAATAACTAACTCGCACCTCGGTAGAGGTGTACCACGCAAAGAAGGCATACGGAAACCTAAACATTATCTACGTTTCACTTTCTTTTTCTTCTTTGATTTGGATTTATTTAATTGAGTCTCTAGTGTTTGTCTCTTTTTGATTTTGAGAGCTGGTTTGTTTGTTCTGACTGGATCTGGAATAGATACAGTTGGTTTGAAACCTGTCTCAATTTGTAGCATTTCTTTGTAAATAGATAACGCTTGGATAACTTGGTGAGGATAGTTTTTATGTTTCTTAGCCTCTAGGTACGCTGTATCTTGAGCCAGTAGTTTTTGTAAGTCTGACTGGTTCATTTTCCCAAAGTTACGAATAATTTCGTTGTAGTCTTCAGTATCAGGAGAGGGTTCTAGTACTTTTACATTTGGAAAATGAGCTCTTGTAAGATGTGTTTGTTCTGGTACATCTTTTAGATAATCTTCAAGCTCTAGATGTGTAATTTTGTTTTGAGATTTTGGATAAAATAGAGAGGGAATACTAGATTTCTCATAGTGTAACAGCTCGTATCCATGTAAGTAGTACATCATTATCATCAGTTTACGTTTGTTCATTTGAGCAGGAGTACGTAAAACCAAGTATTTTGCAATTTCGATTGTATTTGGCATAGATATTAGTCCTTTCTTTTTAGGTATGTATAAAAAAAGACTACCCGAAGGTAGTCGTACGTATGTCTAAAGCGTGTGAATTGTAGAGGATAGAACATACGTAAATGGAAGTGTTTTTCTCGGTATTAGTGTCAGGAAGGATGAGACCTAATACCTATTGGGATAGCTAGATTCGAACTAGCGAAATCACGGAGTCAAAGTCCGTTGCCTTACCGCTTGGCTATACCCCAGTAAGATGTGGTCAGTGAGGGTCGAACTCACAATAGCTAGATCCACAATCTAGTGCGTTAACCATTTCGCCATAACCACCATCATAAAATGCGTAGAGGTGGACTCGAACCACCGAACTCGAATGAGGAGAGATCTACAGTCTCTTGTCGTTGCCACTTGACTATCTACGCTATATATTACGGTTTCAGTACATACGTACGGGTACCGCAAAACCCAATTACGAGAGTGGGATTCGAACCCACGTCCTTCGGCGTATGAGACCGACAATCTGACCACTGATATATCTCGTATCAAATAGGTTATATAGGATTCGAACCTATGACCCCTTGCTTGTAAGGCGGGTGTTCTACCACTGAACTATGGTTCATTAAGACATTTCTTTTATCGGGTCGATAGACCACGTAACCGAAACAGAATGAAAGTTACTATGATGACAAAAGTTTTTTTTAGTTAAGTTTTAAATATGTGTAACGATCATTCTGATATCGGAGTGTGCTTCTTGCAGGTACGAAACAATGTTACGAGCAAGTGAGTAACAGGGTGCTTGCGTACTAGCAATCTGGGAAGCGGTGAGTTGCACCTCAGTAACTATGATTAGAAGTGGTCTCTAATCAGGGAGCTAACAGAGTAGCAACGATAGCAAATCACTCAGCAGTTGTGACATCTATGTTGAACCGTATCGATACGTCAGTTTTATTTTTGGGTATGTACAGGGTGCTGATGTGATATTGACTATGGTATCATAAAAGATACCAGATGTCAACTCGGTTGTTTCGCAACCGTTGGTTCCACCTAAGAAATGCTGAAATGACGAGGCTTTTCAGCAGGTACATGACTGTTGGAACGAGTGACAACAGACTATGTAATTATAGGTGGTACCACTGTGTAGGGGAACCGATAAGGATTCGTCCAGTGGACGGAACCGAAATCTGTTGACACGGATGAGGGACAATCGCCACGGGACACAGAGACGTACCTCTGTGGCTCGCAAAAGATTGTTCCGTCTATTGGGTCAGGAGAACTGGAACGCACACCTCGATGTTCCGAGGTGAGTGTACCAGGGGTACTGGCACAATTAGGTCAGTATCTATTCAAGGGATCGTGCCTTTATGGCATGATTCAGAGAATCAGATACGGTAGTTTGGAATCACTCGATGTTCCGAGTGACTCCAAACAGAAAGGAGCAGTTTTGTGAGCTTATGCGAGCAAAACCAAGCATCCAACGGATGCGACGTAAGGGTCCGAAACAGCGTAAGCTGGGGCGGATGGCATCGTCCCTCTAGGGCGATGACAGTGGTGTCAGCTATGCTGACCGACAAGACTCGGAACGAGACTTGGAGCCACCACCCCTTATGCTCTTTCCGTCCCCACATGATGTCCCCAAATTTTGTCACCTATAACTGACACTTTTGGCTCAGGACTTCAAGCGGGACAATGAAGTCCCCAATTTTACGTACCTATGAAGTCTTGATCATAATTAGTGAAACCACGTGGACACGTAAATTTGGAAATGTTGAAATGACGCCATTCTTACTGTCAATCTGTGGACATGGCAAAATGGCAAGTGGCTCCACGTGGACATAGACTAGGGGACAGTGATACGGGACGTATATCTAGGGACGGATCGTCTTACCGAGGGGGTGCTAGGAATACGACGCACCGCCCCGAAGGTATCGGTACATATGCCCTGCGAAGGGGACGCTAGGAATACGAAGCGTCGCCCCTGAGTTGGTACCTGTGATGCCACGAAACAACTGTTTCGTACCAGGCGGAACAGGTTGCTTTCTCGCAGAGACCGTTACACCTCTGGGCACGTACCAGATGGTCACCTAGTGTACCACTGAGTGCCCAAGTAGGTACCTAATATGTCTCTGGGACGGTACGAATGTACCATCCAGTGTGCACGATACGGTACTGTGTACCATAGAGTGCGTACTAGAAGGTCTGAATAGACCTCTGTGTACCATACAGGGTACCGCATATGGTCCCGCACCTCTATGACACACCCTTAGTGTACCATACAGTGTACCATCTTTGGTGTAATGTACCATGGAGTGTACCACATATGGTCTCTTGAGACCTATGTGGACCGTAGATGGTACTGTGGGTGGTACACCGTAGGGGATATGTACCGTAGAGTGTGTACCCCAAGGGTTGTGTACCATACAGTGTACCGTCCTGTGGTCGCTCTTAATGGCAGAAACCACGCAGTGCGTGGTATGTTCTCTGCCGACTACCACAAGGTACATACTGTATGGTCCAGTCTGGCACCCTAAGTGCGGTCAATGTACCATGAGTGGTACACGAGTGGTACAGTTTGAGGTGTCTTTTAGTTGGGACCATGTGTTAGGTGAACGAAGGGGTGCTAGGAATACGACGCACCGCCCTGAGTGAACCTGTGGGAAGGGGACGCTAGGAATACGAAGCGTCGCCCCTGACCATTGGTGCAGTTAAACCTCGGTTCGCACTGGTGGTGGTACTTTGGCACAACTATATCCGCACCATTATGGGGCGAAACTGTATCTGTCACGTAGGGACGGTTACAAAGGGACGGCTGAAGGGGACTGGTTCTTTGGCTGGTAGTGTTTAAATCACTTCCATCTATACCAAACCAACAGTATTGGTACTGTTATAAGGAAACCCTCAAGGGCGAACCAACAAGTGAGTCTTTACAGAGACGACGCAGTTGGTGTCGGACAAGAGGGTAACGACGAGTGTTGTATTAGTTCCCAAAGCCGTACCGCACAAGGAACCGTTAGAAGTGTATCTTAGATGTTACTAGACTTTGAGTTGTGTATTTGTGGTTCGTGTACCCTACGGTACACATAGGTGGAACACCTATTCGTTACTTTTATGAAAAAGAACCACTTGTTAGGGGCAGGTGAGCGAGAAACCAGACGCCGAAGCAAACCTGAAGTATCGACAGTGTTTCCCCAGTAAGGCAAACTTACTGACTTTCTGGGGGTCGGTAGAGTTAGACATTACTTCAGGTTTGCTTTTTAGTCTGGCGTGACTAGTTCCAAAGTAAGGTTTTCTTGCGACAATCTTGTGGAAGGTTTCGCTCCTGACCTACGCTTGCGTGGTCGGAGTGACCCTGTAACAAGATTTTGTATTAGTGGTTTCTAAATAGGAACCTTACGGAGGGACTTTAATTAGTATTATGTCCCACAAGTGGTTCCAAAAAAAACAGGATACGAGAAAAGGCGTTTAGAGGTGATGAACCTCTGCCTTTTTCGAGCCAGGCTGTATAAATACATTGAGTGGATGTTAGTGGGTTCAGCGTAGCTGATTGATTAGACCGCTCATGAGTATAACTGTGTACCATATATGGTACACATATTGTGTTACTAGATGCACGGAACCCCGCATGGTTACGAAATCTAGAGTTTACCGAGAGTATCTTGAAAAGATACGTAAGGTTTATGTATGCACGAGACGAGACAACTTGGTTGTAACGGATCGTTCCAGTGGTACGAAGTCCTAAATTAAAGGAAGGCTGAGGACAAGTACGTAGCGGATTGGTCACTCAGACAGTAAGCCATAGGTACAGCGTCTGGATGGAGTGCCCAGTAGCGTCACAGGTTTTTCCAAGGACTTGTAAAGCGTTCCCGAAGGGACTAAGCTTGGAAATGTTCAGGAAAAATAGTTACTTTTATTGTTCCAGCATGGCACAAGAAACATGTTTCACCATCTGTCCCTAGACAGTGGTGTAGGTTGTGTGGGACGTTCTTAGTGAAACTAGAGGTGCGATACCAGAGGTATGAACGCAGTGAGTGTTCGAACCTGTACCGTTCACGGGACATGGTGAGGACCATAGAGCACCACCTTACGGGACACTGCACCAGGGTGAACAAAGCGACAGGTCTGACGTGGAAGGTGATCTGGAGGCGTAACAGCCAGAGGATGTGTAGTCGGAGGATCCCCTGAGACTTCAGACTTAGAGCGTCGTGAACCCACTCTCTGGGTTTCTTTTTTGCAAAAGACCAGTACATTTAGTGTTCCGTCAGTGGTGCCACCAGAAACAACCTCGGTTCGCGTGCCTTGAGTCGTTTTTATATTCCGACAGTTGTTTCCCGAAGAAGTATGTGAGCATTAGTGCGAACTCAGCTGATACAGTTCTATGACGAAACGTCCACTTGGGACGTAGCCGAGGTTGCTCGTTAGAGGAACCTATTTGGGAGGAACACCTTGTTAGGGGACAGGGATTGGGTCAGTAGTTTCTAAATCACCCCAGTCAAAAACCCCTTAGCCACGTTCGTACATCTAGTCTCTGCATAGAGTGTGCCCAGTATAGGTTTGAAAAAGGAGTTTATCCAGTTGTCATTCCAGTAGCGTGACCTTTTTAATCAGTAGTGGAACCTAGACATGTGGCACATCGGCGGAGACAGGTTGGGTATGTTGTCCCAACAGGTGTTCCCACCAGAGACTATTAGTAGAGTCAGACACGACGTGTCGGTATAGGTGGTACAAGAACGGAACGGTGTTCGTTCCAGAGAATGTACCACCTGTGGGTACATATATGGTCGAACCGTGTGGGGTGTACCACTCATGGTGCATTTGTTGGTATAAAAGAAGGAACTCGTGGGAGTTCCTGAGTGTTTGTACCATGTAGTGGACATTTGGTGGTTACGCTTAGAGTGTACTTGAGGTGATAGTAGAGGGCGAGCCCGTGTAGGTATGCTTGACCCAGTGCGGAGGTTGGCGTTAGCCAGACGGAGTCTGGGGGTTTTAATGTAAAAAAAATAAGTACTCGCAAGGAGTACTTATTAAAAAAAAAAGATAGGAGGATAAAAGTTCTAGAAGAATATGCCGACGACGGGAATCGAACCCGTTACTGTTCCTAGTAACAACGTCGGTAGTTGTGATTTAGTCAATCACTGTCATAATTTGTACGTCATAAACTTCTGTCCAAGTTACCTCAGCTTGTTTCCAAGCGTCTTCGATAGAGTTTGCATAAATACGTGCTGTACCTTCGTTTGTGTATACTGCACAGTCATAAATAGTTTCGTTTGTGTTTAATGTTGTCATAGTAATCAATCTCCTTTTAGTCTCTTTAGACTTGTTTTCTCAATATTTGAACCGCCTCGCTTGCGAGGCTTTTTAGATTACCTACGAAACCAAAAAAAGCCCTGGTCAAAAAGACCAAGGCTTTCTATCGAAGTGAATATAAGATTGATATCCACTAGCGTCCATCAGGACATTTGTCATAAGAATTAGAAATATTATAAAACATTTATGATGCGAAGTTTTAGATATTCTGGAATTTCATAATCGACATCTTGTTCACGGAACCAGTCTAATAGAGTTTGAGGAATATCATTACGGTTGTGATATCTGATGAACCAGTATTTCATTGAACATTTCTTATAATTTGGTTTGAATTTTTGAAACTGATAATACTTATCTTTCCATACTACAAAGTATATGAAATTGCAAATGTTCCAATCGTTACTTTGAATATGTTTTTCAGTAATAACAGGAACAAAGGCTCTGTCATAGTACTCGTCTACATGACCAGTCGTTGTTACATGAGTTCTACGAATATAAGAGACCCCAGGAAAGTCCGTTTCTGGATGTAATTCGAATTTAGACACGTCGTCATGGTAGGTTCTAAGAGTTGACTCGATATAGTCACACTCAGTAGTACGAGCTTTGATGAGTTCTGTAGGGTCGAACCACTTTGGCTAGATATGGGTTGTCTGGAATAAAGATAACTTTCATAGAGGTACCTCCTTTATTGGATATTGTTTATTAAATTATAATACTTATCGCAAGCTAAATGACGAACATGTTCGTCAGATTCAGTTTGCATAAGTTTAATTAAGCGTTGTTTTGATAAGTTACTTCTACGTAAGGCAACAAGACGTACTTCTGGACTTTCGTCTGTTAGATAGTCACGAAGCCAAGTTTGTGGACAAAAATTCTGCGATTTGAGCACGAATGAGTGAATAATTATCGTAACGCATTTGTTTCATAAAGCGTTTTACATTAAATCGTAATACGTTGAAACGTGTATTGCGATTTGTTGATTTAGTTAACGTATTGAGAACTGATGGATGTAAATATCGGAAAGTATTAGGAATAGTATATTTATCAAGTTTATATTTTTTTTAGGATTCGCAAAAAAATTTGTTCTTGATATTTCTTAATACGTAATTTTACGATTGTAAATAGTACAAATGATTCAACATTTTTTTACGATTTAAAGCTGTTTCAATACAGTATTCCATTTCTTTTTTTCGTAAGAGACGTCATTTGTTGACCTGGTGCTAATAATAAGGCAGGTTTTTTTGTAATGTATATAAAACGGTATTGACAACGGCTGGGTCTTGATAATGGATCAATTGTAACTGATATTTAGGGATTCCAAACTTAGCAACAGTTTGAAGAAGTTTAAATTTAGTATCATCATAACGGATATCAGGTAAATTATAGATAATAGGATAGAGTTTATCAATAATATCCAAATATCCTCTAGAAATCAAAGCTGTAAGGATACTTTTTACTGTAACGTTTTTACTGATGATAAGATGTGGTTTACATACAAATCTAGTAGTTGTTTGTTAGCATTATCAATAATGCGACAGAATCGACTAATATTATGATTATTATCAGATGGATAAATTTGAGAAGCATAAAAACGATTGATGTAATAGTTCATTGAATCCACGTTGTGCTAATAATGGCATAAGATATGGATATGAACTCATATTTGGTTGATTCGTATTTTGTTTGATTTGTCGAAACACTTCTTCAATGTAATCTTCAGATGCAAATCGTACAATCGTTTGTAATATAGCAGATTGTGTTTCTGGTGAGAAACGGTCAAACTGGTTTTTAGGATTCTTCATAGATGGTGTTTGGAAGAAATCAAAAAAATTTGTGACATATATTCTGGAATACCTGTTTGAATCAATAATTGAGGTTTTACTTGAAATACTTGATTCAATAGCTCCTTATTTTCATCCGTTACTTTTGTTTGTGAAACAACATATAGTTGTTCAGCAATCGCATTGGATAGATTGTTTCGATATAGTTCTGCATAGTCAATTTCATGTAGAACTTTAAATTTAGATGAACAAATAATATCAGGATTCATATTATAGCGTATTGATGAACGAACTTGTTCTTGTTCTAAAAATTTCAATAGCGAAAAATATGATAATACTCATATGAATCATTATTATTTCTAGTGTCATATTGATATTGACGGGCAAGTGATTTTTGTATTTTTTTGTCAAATAATCTAAAAGCGTCTTGTTGTGACGTATGTACGTATAAAGGTATTCTGTTAAGTTGGTACATGTCGTATGTTTTACCAATAGTAATATCTGATGTATATGAGTATTTGTCTTCAAGTAGATATCGGTCAATGTAATTGTAATTGACGATTTCATCAAGCGTGATAAGATATCCAATTTGTGGTTTCATAAAATAACCTCCTTATTTTGAATGTTTTTTAGTCGTCCAATCAAGACGTTGACCTTTTTCTCTTGCTAAACGGTCAAAGTATAAACTTCTTTGAACATTTGCAATAGCTTTTAGAAATAAGTAGATACTTGCTAAGAGTAAAAATAATTTTTTTAGTTCCATATAAATCTTCCTTTCTATGTATAAAAAATAAGGAACTCAAGAAGAGTTCCTTTATTAGTGTTACACCCAGTGTAAGAAATCTACGATAGCGACTTCTTCGTCGTAGAAGCTAGTTGCTTCTTGAACTGCTAAATCTTCGTTCATTGCTTCGATTACTTCTTTAGTTCCGTCTACAAATGTTACTTCATATAGTGCTGTCATGATAATTACCTACCTTTTTTGAATTGTATTTTTTCAATTCTTGAATCGGCTCGCAAGCGAGCCATTAGGATAATATTAAAACTTTATGATAAGATTTTTACAGTTGGTTGATCATTAGTAACAACGTTGTACTTACGAACGAATAGTTTGAGTTCGTGACACAAACGGTTTCGTGTAATTGGATCATCAGTTGTACCATAAATCGTCTTAGTGAGCCTGATATTATGATTCACAGTTGTTTTTGTTTCATCATTTTGACTCACATGGATGCGAAACGCATATCCTTGAGCGTCAATCGGGTACGTTGTTTCACGGTTACGTGTGATACGATTGTTGTACAATATCTTTTCAAACACAATACACGAAACATGTGATTCAGGTTTCCTGATTCCGAAACCACTGTTTTTTTACCATAATGTACCACAGGTGATAGTTTAAATGTAGTTGGAATGGTTAAACCGCCGTATTGTACATCACAAACGAAATCAGACGTTTGGTCTAAAGACGTTAGTTTAATGATTTCTGGTTTGTGGTCTCTATTAGCAGAATAGAAAAATGTTATCGATAGCTTTAAATCGATAGAGTTGTTGGGAGAATTTCCAACATAAATCTTCGATACCTTCGTTTGTGGTAATTGGTTCAGGTGTTTGGTACGTAAAGGTAATATAATGTATTTGATTGTCTAAAACATCCTTATGATTCCCTGTTAGCTCCAATTTAATGATGCCTTTAGGTGTCTGACGTACTTTGAGGTGACATCCAAGGTCAGTACATTCTTTTTTTAAGAGCGTGAATAGGCGAATCAGGATGGTCGATATCATATTTTGGAACATTATTTTGAACAAATTTGATTTGTCTATCTAGTTCCTTAATTTGCCGAGCGAGATTTTCACGCTCGGTTTGTAATGTTTCCAGAGATTGAGTCATGTCAAAGCCTCCTTATTGTTTCTGTTTATTATGAGCGAAAAACTTGTTCCAACATTTTTTTACGTATAGAACAGATGCTTCGTAACAGTCACCTGAAAGTTGACTGTCTTTGTATGCTTTTTTTCAATCAGTTTGTCACCAGTTCCAAGGAAACAACCGACATGATACAGTTGATTCGAGCGAGTATACGTGAAATAACGTCCACTAGACCAGTTGTTTCGTAAAAACGATATAGTCGTCTGAAGATTCGATGATGGCGTCACCAGAGATAGTAGCATACCCGTTGACTCTAGCACGTCCACGCACTTTTGCGTTACCTTGAATTTTTGCGTATTCACAGACTTTGGCGTGACGGTATACTTTGGCAAGTCCACGAACTATAGTGTCGTCGAAAACCCAAGCTGAACCATAAATTTCAGCATTTCCATAAATTTCAGCATTACCGTATACTTGAGCGTTACCATAGACTTTTTGCTTGTTCGTATAACAAGGCGTCTCCACCTACGAAAGCATTTTTGGTAAATTCTGACACGATTCCTGATTTTAGCATTAGTATGAACCTCTGCGTTACCATAGATGCGAGCCATTTGTGCCACTTCAGCTTTTACCCCAAACACTAGCGTTTTGGTACACTTTGGCACAATCATAGATTTCTGCATGACTACGGATTTGAGCATTATTAGAAATACGTGCTTCACCGTATACTTTGGCGTCGTCGTAAATCCAACAGTGTCCGTATTGAGATAGATTGTTTTCACTTTCTACCCAGCCACCGATGTCACCAGCTTTAACGTTACCAAAGTCTCGTAAGGCTTTGATACGATAAAGTGTACGATGAGCATATTCCATGGTAACGTCTTGTAAGATTGTATATTTGTTTATATATTTTTTTGTGTCATATGTGGTACTCCCTTTAATATCGAACAAAGAAGAACCAACTTCTTTGACGAGGACTAAGTGTTGATACTAATTGTTCATGAATCGCTTGTGTGGTTCTATCATCGAAATGCTCACTTCGATTCACTTCAACTTGTTGTTTTAGTTTCGTATAATCATCGGTATCCAATTGAGACAAGTAGGTTGTAATACGTTGTTCTGAGTCGTTGGTTAGAGACACGTAGGGACGTGCATAGCCTAAAGCGATAATTCCGACGATACATGTACCGATGAAACCAATAACAGCAGAACCGTTTAAGATGGAACGTAATTTAGAAGGGTTAGCAGTTGGATAACCACCATTCCATGTGCGGTTCATATAAGAGTAGACAAATGCGAGCATAAGAAGTCCACTGAACACCATGAACGTATACATTATCCATTCAGGATAGGTTTCTAATTGACGTTCGATGTGTAAGTTTTCTTGTAGTTGTTTTAATGAGACCCCTTTAGTTAAGCTTGAAGTAGTGTATTTGTGATTTCTAAAAATAGTATCAGTATCTGGTGATGATAATTTTTAGATTGCTAAAAATGGATACAATATCATTATCTTTAACGTGGTAGTTAACATTCGAATGTGTTTCTTTATTAGCTACGGTAATGTATCCAGGAATGTATGATTCTGGTTCTGAAATATGGAATAAGGTGATACGACTTGGAAATGTAATCGGATCAACGATACGTCTAAAAATAGTAGCATTTTCGATTAACCAGTTGATGACATATTCTAGGTGATGTAAGTCGTATGTAGTTTTTTTAAGCGACGTCGAACGAGACAACTTCTCTTAGTAGATGTGTCCTTATCAACGAGCCAAAAGAGAGCAAGCGTTTCTTTTTTAGGAATAACTACTTCAAATTGAACGTCAGACATGACGTCTTGTAGTTTCTTGAAAAGTTTTTGTACATATTCTTTCTCTGCTTGTAGTGTTAATTTTGTTCGTAAAAATATCTTCTAGTGAGACCATAGTCGAACCTCCTTATTTCTTATAAATTTTTTGATAATAGTCTCGAATGATAGCACGACTTGCGTTGTATGTTTCACGTTGAGCGTCTGTAAATTCATATTTATCTGTTTGATTGTATAATTGTTGAAATTTGTCTTCTGGTAAGTCAGCAACATAATTGATAGCTTCGACATACGAATCTTCTGTAACACTAATTAGGTCGTGTTTAGGAGTTGCTAAATCAGTAAAGAGACCAATGATTAAAACAATAAGACCTATTGCTAATATACTAGCTAAAAGGTGTTAACATACCTGCTAGAACACTACCTTCTTCTTTAGCATGAAAAACTATGACTACAAAAAGAAGAACACTCAAACATAACCATGGATGTGCTAAAAGAAAGCTCCAGAATGGTGCTGGTTTAACGTCCGTGTGTACTAACAATTCGTTAATCTTATCTAATTCTTGTAAATATTGTTCCATAAGTGGAAACCTCCTTATTTTTGAAACACCCAGATACCTTTTTGTTGCAAAAATGTAATGTTCGGGTAGTAAAGTATTTTTTTAATGTGTTTTAAATACGATTCATCGTATTCAGCGTGGTACGAAACAAGTGTGAGACCATAAGATAGTGACAAGCTACCAATAGCGTCTGTCACGTCGTATGTCTCCTTAGATTCACGTTCTAAGGAACCTAGTCCCCAGACTGCGTGAAACACAATTTGATACATATCTCTTTGGGACGCATAGAGTGTATCACCCTTGGTGACGACTTGTTTGAAGATGTTGTTTGATTCCAAGGTGTCAATCCATGTGAACACCTCTTGTTTCGTTTTTTTGCTTTCAGCGTGATTGTACTGATAGAATCGTCGTTAGGATTCACCCAGTCACGTACAATCAACAACCCGCCTGATTTCAGGATACCTACTAGTGTATCAAGTGTTTGTTTATATTCTTCATGGGTCAGATAACTTACTAACTCGTGAAAGACACTTGAAAGAAACACAATGTCGAAACGTTCTTTTGACGAAAGTAGTTCTTCTTCACTCAAGAGGTCGATACCGTTTGTTCGTAACTTCTCTTGAACGATAGGGGAACTATCATAAGCGGTATAAGAAGCACCAGTTTGAACTACGGCTTCTATAAAAATCTGGTGAGTAACCAGAACCAAAGTCAAGAATCTTGGCGTTTGCTGTCAGATGCTGTTTCAACAGGTCGAACTTGTTCTGAGCTGTTTGATTCATGCGACTCATATATTGGTCTTGGTCATTTGTATAAGTGTCCATGAGAGACCTCCTTTTTATATTGTTCATAGGTTTGTTCCAATAAGGTACGAACCAATTTGTTACCCGCTTTTTGCGGGACGTCTCTGTTTTCAATCTCGGCGACTTGAGATGAGGTGCCAAAGTGTGTTGCAATAAAGTGTGCGATCGCTTGCGATCTGCTAACACCAGCCTCACAATGGACTGCAATAGTAGTTTTTGGGCTAGTTGCCTCAACGGCAACAACCGTCTCAATAATTTGATGAGCCTGAGAAGGCGAAAACGAGTAAGGGGGATTCACACTTTCTATGTCATCAAAGTAAAGCCACAGGATAGAACGATACCGTGAATGGCTCACAAAGTTACGAGACTTTTCTAGGTCACTACTATCTTGCACCGATATCAATACCGTTTCATTTTTGAGGTCGATATCGCTTGATGGCTGATTTTTGAAAAAGACTTTAATGTTCATGTAGATTTCTCCTTTTTAGTTTCTTTACTTGAAGCTATCGATTGGCGTTACAAACGCTTCGTCCATACTAACGACAGCAACGTCTTTATCTTTTAATGCGTCGTAGACCTTTTTAGGTACTTGTACAATTTCGAAACAATGATATTCCAAAAATATCTGCACTAGACATACTTCGAAATTCATCGAAATATTCTGTTGCGCCTAAGATAAGTTCTGCAACATGTTCTTGAAAGTTCATTAAATCTTCGTCACACTTAATGTGTTCGACAAGGTGACGGTAATCGTCACCGTCTTGGACTGCTACGTAAAAATGGGTACATAATTTGATTCTCCTTTGTAGTAAGTAGTTTATGATAAAAAAAGACGGTACCGAATTGGCACCGTCTAATTATTTTTGCATTTGACTAAGCTTTAGCTTCACGTTTAGTGTGTAATAAGTCAACACCTTCAACGATTAATTTTTGAACGTATACTTTTTCACCGTCTTTTTCGTAAGAATTTGGACGTACTGAGAAAGTGATTGACACTAAGTCACCTTTCTTCATGTGGTCGTATACTCCGTTACCAGATTTAGTAGCTGGAATAAATCCTTCTGATTGAATGTAGTCTACAGGACGAGTTCCATCTTCTAATTTGTAGTCACGTTCTACTGCTAAAGTAACGTATGCTTTGCGAGAACCATCTTTGTTGTCTGCAAATTTTACGTCTTGTGATAAGCGTCCGATTAAAGTTCCTTGGTTTTTTTAGTTGTCATAGTAATTACCTCTTTCTGCCCAGTGTATGGGACTTGTTTAATTTTTTATCAATTTTAAATTCGGCGATCGTATCGCCCTTAGGTTTCCGTGAAACCTTATTTTTGAATCGAAGATTCAAGTGTACCGAGTAAAGGGAGAAGTGTCTTCCCTTAGGTACTATTTAGATTCTTTAGTTTGTTTTTTTGTACTTCTTTTTGCAACTTTAACAACTGATTCAGTTGATTTAACGAAAGTTACCATACCGTTTTTTTGTCTACGATGTAACGCATGAGAAACAACTCCTTCCTGATATTTTTGTGCTGTTATAATTGTTTCAATATTTGAACCGACTCACTTGTGAGTCCTTGAGTTTTGTTAGAAACTCAGAGTCTTTAATTTTTTTGAACCCTGATTTCCAATCAGTAAATCGGTTCCGAGAGGAACCTTTAAACTCTTGAAACTAAACAATGACCGCTCGTAAGAGCGGTTTTATTAGTTTTATAATAATTTGAATAATTCTTTAACGGAATTGAATTTGCGAGCGTTGATGATTGCTAATTCTGGTCCGTTGTTTAGTGTTTCGATACTGAAGTAGAATGGTTCGTGGTCACCTGTAACTTCACCTTCAAGTAAGATACAAGGTTGTGTTTCTTCTTCATCAGAGAAGTTACATAGAGCGTCACTTAAAGTGGCTGGTCCACTGAAGTGTTGACTCATGAACTCACCACCGTCGATATCCTCATCTGCGTTACATACAAGACCTGTACCGAATAATTCTTCGAAGTGTTCTTGTAACAAGCGTCTGCATAAAAATGGGTCTGGGATAGTATATGATATACCATCATTGAACGACACTTCCATATTAAAAGGACATGCTTGATAAAATGTTTTCCAGTGGTCAGGTGTTTTATACATATACAAGTCTGTATCATAGTCATCCTCATATTCGTCATCAAATTTGTCACCATCTTGGTATTTATAGGTGATTTCGCTACTTTCAGCAAGTAGTGCATAATCTTCGTCATGGTTGAGGGTGAATTGGAGTTTGTTCCCTGTAGGGATGACCGTTTACTAGTTCTGTTAGTGTAATTTTGGTACGAAGCTCTGGTGTCATTTCATATTGGTCGAAACCATTTTGACTATTATACCAATCACTTGATGATTCTAGTTGAAATTTAGCGTCTTTAAAGTCAGGTTCGAACGGGTAACGAGCATTTAGTTTGTCTCGTAATTGTTGCTGGAACATGAATAAAAAGTTCATGTTGTGTATATAAAATTTTTGTTGTGTTTTCAGACATTTGTGTAACCTCCTTTATGGCTCTAAATCTTCGTTTTCTTCATGAGCCACATCATGGTTCAACGAGAAACGAGACAGTTGTTTCTTTTTGGGTAACTTGTTTTTTTCAATCGCTGGTCCAGAAAGTTCTTTTTAAATGATTCGTTAGTTCAATCATATCGTTGATAGAATCTGATGTATGTGGTACACGAGCGATAAGTTTTGGTTCAGGACCTGTTGGGTCATAGGCAGTGAAGTAACCAGGTTGATCTTTTTGTCATGTGTTGGTAACGCATGATGAAATGTTTTGTATGTTCGTTTGGTTCCGTGATTTCTTGATCAACAGGGTAGATGTACAAATCTACGTCGCTGATGCGGTTTTCACTGATATCTGGAACTTTATAGGCGATGTTGTAGTTTTGATTCACATTGTTAATAGGCACTTTACTATTTAAGATTGAATAAAGTTGATCTGCAATAAAGTCTTGTTCAAGCGTTCTTTGCGATGTGTTTTTTGTGATAAAGTCTGTCATAGACCATTGGTCGCCATAGATTGTAGGAACACCTACAATTGTTTCGTTTCCTTCGACATGTTCTTTTGTAGACATTAGTGCTTCTGATATATACCAGGCTTTTGTTTCCCACTGTTTCTTAAAAGCGTTAAACTCTTGATATTGTAGGTTACCACCGTATGGTGGTAAGTCTAATAATGTGTCACTCATGACGAAACGTACGGGTTCTCTATCGGGAGCCGATAGTGTATATTCGAAACGAGTTTTTCCGTGATAATCTTTGGTTTCTTCGACGGAACTACTCATATATGGAACTGTAGCGTCCTGTAAGATAGTACGCATAGCGTCTGATTTGTATTGGTTTTTGATGATGTCACGTAGTGAACGAATCGTTTCTACATCCGTTAGTTTGTTAGTTGAGAACGACACAGTTCTTTCAGAATTAAATCGGTCACTGTTTTGCGTAACAAGGATGTTTGTAACGTCTTTGTTACGGTTGGTAATTTCTAAAGTGATATCGACACTTTCTGGTTCAGCGTCAATGATAAATGTACGAGCGTTTGGGTTTGTTTCGTCTCGTAGAGACTGTACGTTTCTGATACCAAGAATTGAAGTACTTGTTGGTATTACTGCATTGAATAACTCAATTTCTTCGTGTGTTAAGAAATTTTTTTAGGTTGTCAATATCGTCTTGTGATAGAAAAATCTCTCATTTATATTCCTCCTTTATTTTTAGAACGGTAGGTCTAAGTCGTTGTTGTCTGGTTCCTCGATAGGGGAACGATAGTCATTACGATTAAAGCCTGCTTTTTTATCTGGTTTCAAGAATGGTTCGATTTCTTTTAAGTGTTTTGGAGCCATTCCTGGTAAGTCTGAACTTAGTTCGTCTAACATGTAACTTAATGTTTCTGGAACAGAGCCGTTATGTTCTGCGATATCAAAGGTACGAGCCGTGTGATATCCATAGTCATTTTCGATTAGTTCAAGATTGTTGCCTCTTTTAGCAAGATAGTAATTAACTGAATTTTGATCATCAAGTGTAGTTGCTTCAAGATGGAAACAATCTTCTTCTTTCTCTTGTGTTGGATCTACTAGTAGAGTAGGTGATAATTGAACTTGCATATTACGAGCAGAGAACCCTTTATTATATTCTTGGTAAAAAAATCATGAAGAATTTGATGATTTTCAGGTGTCATTGATACATAATATTCATCGAAAATTGAAGTTAACGATTCTTTAATTTGCGGATCGTGTAGACCTGAAACTTTGTCTAGTAAAATCGCTTTTTGTGGATGATATACAGGGTAGTCATAAATAGCTTCTGCGTATTGAGATTCACCTAAACCTACAGTATAAGCAGGTTCAAAATTTTTGCAAATCTGAATCTAGGAACGCAACTGTAATATCTGCAACTTTATCAGGGTTTGTTGTATATTCTTCGTCCCAGGTAAGTGAAACTTTAAATGGAGCAATATTATCTGAATAAACAGTCATATCTGTTTGGTCTAAAAATGTATAGCCGTTAAATTTAGGATTTTGTAATTCTGGAAACGAATCTTCAATTAGTTGACGAACTTTATCCGAACTGCGAACGTAGTTTGTTTGATGAGCAATTACTTCTTTCATATCTTTGAGTGAGTCTTTGTCAAATAATACAGAAGTGTCATGGAATATACCTGTAGTAGCAGATACACTTGTGTTTTTTTGTGTCCGAAAAAAAGTCAACGAACGGTTTTTCGTAAAGTAAAGGTGATGACTGAATCCTGTCTTTCTTTATCGTGAGCAACATAACAGTTTCGTTCCTTATCGAACGTATAGTTTGGGTCGATAGATGCTACAACTTCTTGAATAGCTGTAACTAAATTTTGTTCAAAGTTTTTGTGTCATTATAAAACAGTCCTTTCATATTGTATTTGAGAGTGCGGTGACGTAAAAAAAAATAGACACCCTCGATAAACATCAAGAGTGTCTAGGGATAGGTCTAGTTCCCAGCTAAATACAACCCGCTATCACAAACATATTGTACCATATATGGGGCAAGATGTCAAGAAATATGAGGGTTTTTAGCCGTATGAAACAGTGAAATAGTAACCTTTTTTGAGTGTCAAAATTGGTTTCATGTACACGTTCTGGTTGTCTCGTCCAGCGGTTACAACTTGATGTTTCATCGTTACGAGATTTGAAGCGAGTAACTGGTTGAAACAGTAGTAAGTGGACATTAACCATTTGTTCATCACATGTGTGTGAATTTGAGTGTAAAGTGGAGCTTTATGAATGTCATACAAGTGAAGTGGAATCACTGTATGTGTGTTCTTGTCGTAGTCACATTCAAAGTTCATTGCATGTTCTACAACAATACCTGTATCAACAGCGTTAAGAACATCTTGGACCGTGACAGGTGGGTTCTTAGTTTTCTTACTTGTATAGTTGAACCACGGGATGTCGTATTCTGGGTTCAGTTCGAGAGAGTCTGGATCTTGTTTCTGAAGTAAGTCGAGCACAGCTACGATAGATGCGTCGTTTGCATGAAACTCGTAAAAGAAGACTCGTTTGTTTGTCTTTGAGTTATAGATATCGAGCGAGAGTCTGATTCCCAAGGTGTGTCACGTCCTTTCTATTCTTCGTCTTCAGAGTCATCGATAAAGTTGATACGAATAGCGATGATTTCACCATTTTTGCGTTTCGCAACAAAACAGTCGTAAACACCGTCTCCGTAACCAGAGTGAGCGACTACAGAGTGAGCGTCGGTTGCGAGTGTATCTTCGTAACCTGTTTTGCAATTATTAAGATTTACATCAAAGTGCATAATATTAATATCGTATTTGATTTTAAACTCAGGTTGTAATTCGAAGAATTGTTTTAATAAGTCAGGACTTTCAGTTTCACCATTTGGGAATAATTTTTTCAATTCATCGTGACAACGTTGTTCAAGTGGTGTTAGTGGAATTGTTTGTGAGTATTTACCAGTACACATAGAGTTGTACCAGGCTTCATTCTTACAGTTCTTCGCAAAGTGGTCATAGTCAAAGACCCCAGCTTGACCTGAATCGACACCTACATTCATACTTGTTTTCTCATATTTATCGAAATCAGGTTCCTTCACATCTTTGTGCCAAACAACGAGGTCAGTACATAAGCCGTCTTTATATAAGGCTTTTGTACGCCACGTACCAGGGCGAACGTTATGGAGGTCGTCGTTACACCAAGTATCCGTGTCGTAACATGGGTCTGAGACCATTACGTGGTCACTAAGTTCGATGTTGTCACCAGTAAGAACTTCTTGTTCCAGAGATTTGTATTCGTATTGGTAGATTCTATCTAGGAACATTTTTAGTTCTGGAAGTTCTTCGCATGTTTTCCAGATACGAATTGGGAAATGAATATTTTCCACTGAACAGACAAACTCGTATAAAATGTTTCCATTTTGTAGTAACGTAAACTCGATTAAATCATACTTTTTGTCGTGTTTATAATGAAGCGAGAATGTTTCATTATCGTTCCAATGTTTGTCTAATAATGCGATGAGTTCTGGGATAGTAGAGTAAGTATACATAGTTTTTTTCGTCCTTTCTTTAGCTGAATAAGCATGGTTCCCACGTTGTACGACTACATGGACTTGAGAGTTCACGGAGTCCTTCTTCGTGAGCGATTGATACAAAGTCTTTGAGTCGGTCAAGTTGAGCTTCAAAGCGAGAACCTGTTGCAACAGAAACAATGATTTTATGATTATAAATCTGATGCAACATTTCTTCGATATGGTCTTTTTTTGTTCCATGATGTATTCTCTTAGAGCAATACTTGTTTCAGGAACTAATAGTGTGATTGGTCCCTGTGGATCAATGAACTGATACGCAAGTTGTGCGAAAATGAAGATATGTTCTAAGAGACGTGGAAATTCACCGTCCCGTGCTTCGTGTGTCGCAAAGGCGTCAGATGCACTTGCACGGTGATAGCCGAGCAACTGGTCGTTCTTATCTAAGAGACTAATTGCAAACGACACATGAGTAGGGGACTGAGACTTAAATTTAGAATCCACGAGGAATGTGTATGTGTTTGGTTTCATTGTATTTACCTTCTTTCTTTATTGTTATTTCAAGTTCTAACTCGTGTGCTGGAGGCACATCGTGTTTGACTATAAAAAAATAAGACACACTTACTGACGGGACAGTAAATGTGTCTATTATGCTAGAATACTGTTTTTACGAGCGAACGCTGAGTCACGCTCAAAACCTTCTTGTAGTGCGTTATAAGCGAGCTTATCTACAGTTACGTTTCCTGGTACACCAGCGTGACCTTTCACTTTTGTATAAGTGATTGTTAGTTCTGGGTATTCTTCAGCAATTTTGTCTAGTTCTTGGATCATCCAGATTGAAACAGGTGCTTTTGCTTTCCACTCACGTGTAGCTCAGAAACCTAAGTGTTGTAAGTCGTAACATACTTCTAGTTCTGTTGTTTTTGGATACATTTCTAGAGCGAAACGGATACCTTGAACACACGCAACAGCTTCCCCTGCTACGTTATTTGATTGTAAAAAGTCTTCACGACGAGAAGCGAATACCCACTGTCCTACAGTTTCATTGTTTTGAACAACGATACACGCACCAGCGTACATTTTGTAATCAGGGTTGAAGCTTCCGTCTGTATAAATTTGAATTTGTGTCATAGTAATGACCTCCTTTTTATGTTTTTTTAATTTCAATTCGTAACTCGTGTGCGGGACGCACACTTTTAGAATAGTAGGGTGATGTAAAAATAAGCGTACCTATATTCCATACGGAACATAAGTACGCCTAATTTGTTGCAAGAGTGTATCAAGTTAGTTATCCTTAGTTTCTTCGAGCGAAGAATAGAAGAACTTTAATAGCAATATAACCGATGAGAGCGAAGCCCACTAAAGGACCAATGAGCCCTACAGCCCAGCTAATAACGGTTTGAAATACTACAAAAGCTACTCCGAAAATAAGGATGCTAAAGATTAATTTAGAAAAGACTCTGACAATCCATAAGTCGAATAAACGGTTGTCACGTCCTTGTTCCATTTGATAACCTACGCTTTTCCAGTCCATTTGGGTCACCTCCTTAATTTAGTTATATTGTATAGTATAATGGTTCACAAATCAAGTGTTAATTGATTTACGTACCAATATTGTGATTTTTTTCCAAAGGACAAAATATCAAGTATCACTACTTTAGTGCCGACGGCACTTATTTTGAGATACTTCCAATTCCCCCCTCGGTAGCCAGGCTACCATACCTCCAACGACAAACATGACTCCTGTTAGTTGAAAAAAATGAACTAACATATGTTATAATAACCAAAGAAATTAAATCCAAAGAAAGAAGGAACTAACTATGGCAGAACCAAAAAAATACAGTGCGTATCAGCTTACGCCTTGATGAAGATACGCACGAACGATTAAAAATACTGGTCCGCTAGAAAACAAGTCTCTTTAAATACTTATCTAATGGATGCGATTGATTTAATGATTGCTTACGAAAACGGGGACTATGATGTCCCGACTGCCTTTATGCAACGTATCAATCAACTAACTGGTACAGTTGTTGCTCTGCAATCGTCTGTAGATAATTTAACAAATGTCACCGTCAACGGATTCGACGCAATTGCGGGACTCGCTAGAGGAGACAATTATTTAGTAAAAGCAGAAGACGGTGAGCTTGAAGAAGGGGTGGATGTCTAATGGATGATTTATCAAAGAAACTCAAAGACTTCGGACAACAAAGTGTCTCAGTCTCTGGGAGTCTCTTGGATGGTCTCGGCTTAGAGCCGAAAAGTGTGGAAGTAGAACCGACGGTTCCCACACCCGACCAACCAGAAGAACTCTCAATGGAAGTTCCATCTAAAGAGACACCTACTGAAGTGATAGAAGAAGCGTCAAGAGACGAGATTCTAGGTGTTGGTACCAGAGTGCAACCTGGGTCTGAAGTTTCAGAGCCAGAGGGTACGCAGAAGGTGGATGAGGAAGTGACACCTGATGAGGACACATCGAGTCCGTTCGATGATGTTGAAAGTGAGGTTTCGCCTCCAGAACCGACGGTTCAGGAGAAACCGAAAGAGGAGAGTGTAGCACCTCCTCGCACAGACGAATCACTGAACCAGTCTGAGAGACAGTTGGTACAGGCAATTATGCTTGGATCAAAGACGCTACTTCCTCAGGAAGTAGAAGTTCAAACCGAAGGGGTTGCCAAAGTGATGATTGACGGACTGTTACTAGATGCGGTTTATCAACGCTTACAAGTAGGTGTTACTAAAGATAGTAACGGTAGAGCAGTGCGAGATGTTGGTACTCAATATGTACTAGCTTATGTTCTTGCAAAATGGCTCGGTTGGGATTTAGAGACACTCCCTGAGCGACTCGGATGGAGCGAGACGACGATTAAATCGCAGTGGGCGAAGTTACTGGATATCATTAAAGTTAATGATGTTGTAACTGAGAACCCTATCATTGATTATATTCGTAGTATGGAGACTAAAATCGCTCGTATGGATAGTGAGATTCGTATGATGTCTGACACAACAAGCTTGTCTCTAATGGGACTCGCACATAGAGTCGGTGTGGAGGAGACAACTGCCAGAACACCTAAAGACCGTATGGATAGTGGTCTTAAGATGTTACGTACGTATCGAAACAGTTATTATCGAAACCAGAGACGTAGATAAAAAAAGAAGTACCCTCGAAAGGGTACTTTTTAATGTGTCTGAGATTGTGTCTTAGGCACAATTTCCATTGTAGAAACGTGTTTCAACGCAACTCCCACACCTAATAGTAGCATATAAACTACTACCATTGTGAAAAAAATTCAGAAGGGTTAACTGAGTTTTACCTCAAGTGATAAACACAAGCCAACTAATAGAATAAAGGCAGAACCAATCATGATTTCTCCGAAAAAGTCTACCTTGACGCAACATTTTTTTCTAGTTCCATACGTGGACACTTCCTTTATTTAAAAATTTTTTTACAATTCGAGGCTCGATTGCACTGGGGCAATCTTTATTTAGACTTCTTAAGCTCTTTAATATCCTCCATTAACTCTTGATATTCCTCCAGAGTCAATTCGTGTAAATGGAATTGGTTCCACTTGTGATAAAAAGGCAGTAGCAGGGTGATAACCGTGCATATAGTCTTGACGCTGAGAACCATCATACGTTGTTGAAAAAGTGAGGGACAACGGTTTGTACTTAAACGATAGTATTCGATAACGAACGGTTGAGGTGTACCTTTAAGGTTTGGTACCATAATCGTTTCTTCAAAATGATGGTCTCTGTGAGGTGCGAAACCTTGTTCTAAGAGAATGTCGTCGTATCGGTTTTTGAGTTCCCACTTAGCTAGATTTTCAGTTTGTGGATCGTTATCTAGTGACGAGAAATCGGGCTTACGAGGTGCGTTGTGTAGAACTGCTTCTTTGAAAGCGAGACGTAGTTCTTGAAGTTTCGTAACGTCACTTTCTTCGATTGTAATTGGTTCTTTTTTTAGCGTTCACATGGTCAGCTCGTTGTAAGAGAGCGACTTCTCCAGTAGGGAGAAATTGCGATCATTGAGTCTGCTTGAGGAATCGCTTTTATATTTTGGTAGCATGATTTCGTCTGGACGATAGGTACTGATACCAGCGAGATACAAGGTATTTGAGACACCGTAATATAGGATGGAGTTTTCCAGACGGATACGTCCGAATGTATTCTCTGGATCGGTAGAATCGACGCCGTATTTAGCGTCTAAGTCCTTGATAAAGTTACTTAAAGTGACCGCTTCAGGGGATGTCACGTAAATAGACGAGACGTTCGTTTGCTTTGTGTTGTTTGTTCATAGGTAGAAACCTCCTTTAGTCGTTTAAATTTTGAATCGGTTTGCGAGACTGAAGTCTGTACGCAGGGACTGTATCTGGTGTTTCATCAGTAACTGGTGCTAGGGAACCACCACCGAATAAGATACGGTCCATCTCTAGTTGGTTATTTAGGTTATAATCTAATTCACCAACAAGCGTACGTCTCCAGTAGAAGTCGTCCATCGCAAGCGAACTTAATAATTTGTAGTTTTTCTCTTGGGTACGGCATGTTGTGCAGTACAAGACGAGTTTGACCACGAACGCCGTTTTGCGTGTATTGGTCGTTACCTACAACAAAGTAGAATAAGTTTGCGTCGTTTTCTTGTTGTAACTTTGAGATTTCCTCAATAGTTGTTTCGTAAAAATTCAGCCGTTAAGTCGGTACTGAATGACATCGCAATTAAGATGCTGAATGGACGAGTAGTCCAGAAACCAGTGCGACGGTCGAAGCGTTTTTGCGATACCTGTAGCGAGTTTCTGGAAATGTAGTGCGATTTCTTCAAGTGAGTTAAATTTAGTTCTTTCAATTAGTTTCATGATTAGTAGATCCTTTCTATATTACCGTCTTGTACGAGCACAAGAGCGTAGTTTCCAATTTTTTGATTCCAAGATGTATTACTATACGTATCACATACTACAAGTTTTGACCCGAAGCGGTCCGCTTCAAAGGTCGTAATATTTGGTACAGGGCTATGACCAACAATTTGAGTTGGTAACTGGTCACGCACCTCATATTGCCACATGTCTGGACGAAGCCAGAGGGGACTTAGATGCTGAGTTGAACCACTATCATAGACCATAAGTCGTATATGATGTCTCTCATCCGTACCATCATAAATTTGAAAAATCAAATTTATCAGGTTCTAGAATAAATCCAGCGTGACTGTAGAGAATATCGTCTTCTTTGTATGCAATACGAGGAGATAGAGATAGTAATGTTTCTCTACATAACGATACAGTATGTGGATCGTGGTTAGAGTAGTGCTGGATGTTTCGTGTAATGTACGGAACATCGTGGTTTCCTAAAAGAAAGATACAGTCATATTCTGCGTTCAGTTTCTTCAGGTAATCACATGTTTCTTCATAAAGTTTGTTGTTTAATTGTTGACCCCAATCATCGAAGTAGTCTCCAAGAAACACAAGTTTATCGACCTTATTTTGAGACGTTACGTCTTTGATGATAGGGTATAAGATGTTAAATTTTAAATGAACGTCTGGGATGACGAGAATGTTGGACATAAGTTGTTCCTCCTTTAGATACAAAAAAGACGGCTAACAGTAATCTGAAAAGCCGTGTTTTGTGTTTTTTTCTTTGCGTTGGTAACTAGATTTGTCACGGTGAACGTGACCACCTTTTACGTTTCATATGAAGGTGTAGTTCCATTTCGGAACGGTTTGTGATTTTGTACTTCGTACTTGGTTTGAATTTCATGTGGTTACCTCCTTAGTTTATAGTTTGATAACGTCTTGAATGACCGAGTGGTTCGTTTCCTTGATGTTCAATAGAGTTTCGTAATCAGCTGATGTGCGAATAATCATGACAGGGATGTTGTTTTCGTAAGAAATAACAGGATTGTGATATTGAATCTCAGGAAGGAAACTAATACGGTCTAATAACTCTAGTAAGTCAGAGTATGCGACGTTAGTGAATGTAATGAATTTATATTTGTTCATTGTTTTCAGTCCTTTCTATGTAAAAATAAACACCAGTTAGGTGCCTCAAGTAGAGAAACATAGTTTCTTGTTTTCAGCTACACGCATGCAGTAGTTGATAAAGATTTGTAAGTCTTTTTGAGAAACTTCTGTTTCTTTTGGTTCACCAAAAATAGGTGTATCTACAGAAAGTTCGAAGATATGATAGTGAGTTTGAGGAAATGTTAGTAAATGGTCGTTCCATACATGTGTATCAATTTCAAGAATACGAGTACCAGCTTGAACGAGTTCGATGAATAAATTGATGGTGTAGATATTGAATGTTTTTGTTCGATAGTCACCTTCATCGTCAATATATTTTACTTCAAATTCATCACTTTCCCCAGAATTTTTGCCTAATGTTTGACCGAAACGAAGAATTTCTTTAGGGTCAGTTAATGTGAACTTACAAGCGTATGGTAAGTGAGTTCCTGGGTATAATTGTTCGATTGTTTCGTATACAGCGTCACGGATAAAAACTGTATTTATCTTTTTTTGTTCGTGAACTGTTCCATCTTTCATAACGATTTTATAATCTAATACTACTGACATAATTATCACTCCTAAATTTTTTTAAATTTGTATTTTTTTCAATACTTGAATCGGGTGGTGTACCACCAAAAATTTTCTATATTTGACAATCATTCTTTACTGCTATATACTAATTTTTAAATTAGAAGTCACCAAAAGGCACCGTAAGGTGTAACTAGGTGACCTTTTTATGTTCAAAAAAATACTAGAATCAATTTCGCACCCAAAGGGTGTGATCTTTATGGAGTCAAAAAAATCAGACACTCGGATGAGTATCTGATAAATATTAGGCAATAACAACAACAGTATTTTTGTTCTAATTCAATATATATAGGATTATGTAATTCTGGATATAAATCTTCAGATAAAGTACTTAGTTCTCGTAATGTCTTTCGATGAGTGTCATTCAGTTGTAGGTAATCTGTATCGCTTATAATAAAGATTTTTATTGTTTATTTTTTTAATTCCATTAGAATACCTCCTTAGAATACTCAACAATATCTCTTATGTTGAAAAAGACGAGCTTTATCGAATCTAGTTTTGATAAGTTCGTCTACAGTTACAGTTTGAAATTTTGTAAATTGAGGGTCTTTAAAACTACTATACAAGATAGCTTCTGTAGCTACTTGTTCATCGGTTAGTTTTTTTCAATAGCATATATAACGTTAAGTCCTTTTCGTTCGTTTTGAAAAGGATTCTTACTTTAGTTTCCATAAAAAAATATCTCCTTATTTTTGTCTATAAAATCTACAAACCCTATCCATTTAGGATAGGTAAGTAGCTTTAATCGTTTTTAGTTTATCAATCCATAACTCGATAACATCGTTATCATAGTTGCGGATATAATCACGGTACGAACAAGACGGGTCGAGAACAAATCGGACAATCATTAGGTATTGTCCGCATAAGTTAGACCCTTTCCATTTAAGCGGGTAGGGAACTAACGGATGCGTAGATTTAAGCCCGATACCATATTTCGTATCGTAAGGGTTTGCTTCGCAAAGCCAAGCGTCTTTAGTTGCAAGAAGCTTTTTACGAGCGTTAGAGTCGTTTAAGAATTTTAGTAACATTCCTACCATAAAGTAGAGCGGAGCCTTTTGGTCCCAGATTTTAGGATCAAAGTTAGAAACTTTGCGTCCTAGTTTCTTATACACGGACGTATTATAAGGGTTCGTTTTAGCGGTCTCCAAGATTTGAGTCTTTATAGACTCGTCCTTAAAGAGACAGGCTTTTGCGTACATAACAAACATTTCGACAGAATCGAACTTAATATTGCGATACGTAAAAGACGTACGGTAGAGGTTACTAAATTCTTTATATTCGTTCTTAGAATAAAACGGAATTACTTTCATTTTCGAACACTTCCTTTTTAATTTATTTTCAAACCTTTTCTAGCGTAGGGAACCTACGTGTGGTGTGTTATGTTTCAGATATGGAGCAGGGATGTGTGACCTAAGACCATTAAGGTGTAAAACTGCACCTATCAAAAAGTATTGCATTTAATCTTGATGTAGGGTATAGTAGAACTATCAAAGAAACAGAAAGAAGGAAACTTTATTTATGACAACAACAACTTTTTGATTCAGTAGGCGATTTAAAAATCCAGATTGCAACTCATTTTTTTAGTGCATATACCCCGACGGAGATTTCCGAGGGGACAGGGATTCCATTAGGCACGGTCAAGAATTATAAGTACAAGCGATCGGATCTATCCCAGATGCCACTAGCAACAGTGGAAGAAGTATTCCGATGGCAGAGTGAGAATGAATCGTCTGGACACGGACGGCTCATTAAAAATGACCAAAGACCAAGTAGAAGCTCTCTATGGACCGTTAGATTATGATAAAGAAATTATTATTGCAAATAGTATCTTTTTACAGCGATTGATTACGTCTGCAAAAAGTAATCAGGAGTTCGAAGAACGAGCGATTATTGTGAATCCACAAGCAGATGGTAATTATTTAACGGGTAATATGGGACGATTTGGGACACTCACACATGCACAATGGTACAACGAAGTGGTTTCAAAGGTGGTACCGAAACTTCGTAAAAAGTAATTATTTTTTTATCCATTATTAACGGTTGAATATGGGTATCCTAAACATGTTTCTCCAATTACATATGAGGGACGAGATTTTGTTCGTACTTTACCCGCAGGGTTGTTGAAACGTAACAATGATAGTACGTTACGATTAAATGTGATTGAAGTGGTATCGGATGAAAGTGAACTGACAGACGAAGAACGACAACTCTTAAATGAATTAACATTTAATACAAGCTTTTTCACGAAAGCTGAGTTAGAAGATATTGAGTATCCAGCGGATAGTACATTTGTTGGAAAGTATGACTTGTTCAAGAGTTTGGCTCAATATATTTCTGGGAAGGAACATAATTTCTGGAGTGGCGTATTCACAGGTGACTTCTTGAAGCTGTTTGCGATTCCTGTGTTTATGGACACATTTTTAGATAGAAGTTTGCAAATGGATTTATACAAATTTATTGAAGTGTATGTTCAAGAAGTATTATTAAGCGATGATAGAGGAGACCTAGAAGGATTCGGTAACGGGGATCATAAGACGTTGCAATGTGTCTTGACCCAAGAGCTTTGTATCAATGAGATTCTGTCGCAGATTGAAGAATTTCGAACTTTATGTTACAGTGTGTTGAAAGATTAGTTGACTAATTGAAAAATAATAAAGTAGAATAACAGTGATTAATCGGACGTTTCTGCATGGATTCATGTGGAGACGTTCTTTTTTATGGTTTCGTAAAAAATGTAAGTTTTTTGTGATAGGTTAAAAATGAGAACTTTTTCTTTGACTGTGATATGTAAGGAAGAAAAAAATAAACCTTACAGAAAGGATGAAAAAAAAATGATGAAACATCAAGTTATAATTAATGTCGTAAAAGAGAATGGGGAAAAAGGTTCCAGTTGTGAAGGGAGCGTTTCGAACTTTGCCTATAAGAATCGTTAAATGGTTATTTGGTGAATATACCCAAGTGTATTTACTGAAACCTGGAGAAACAGTTTCGTCTGTTGATGTAGTAGAAGTAATAGAAGATTAAAAACACTGTACCACCTATGGGTACAATAAGTGAACCATATCTATTGCAATCATTCCTAAAGTATGGTATACTTAGTCCATAAATGAGCCAACAAGGGGTGAAGAAAGGAATGGAAAAAATCTCTCGCAAGCGATTCAATGTACCATTGGATGATAAAGTGGTCACTGAATGGTGGAACCGTCAACCACACCCAAGTGTAGCCTTACGGATCTTGATTCAACATCATGTGGCAAGCTGTGGTGGACAGATTTTAGACACGGTTAGTTTGTTTAACCAGTTGTTTGATTTGCAAGGTACTGGAGAGTATCCGAAAGTAAAAGGAACTGCGATTCCTGATAAGGAAGTAGAAGCAGTTGTAAAACAAGCGGTACAAAACAAACCTGTGGAACAAGTAAAAGAACCTGTTCAAGTGGTTGAAAAAGAAGTACCGCAAGAGGTGGTACAAGAAGAAGTGAAACCTGATGTGAAACAGGTGGATACGAAACCAGAGAAGGAACTTGAACAAGTTGAAGTTACGAAAACGCAACAACCAGAACAAGGGACTTCTACAGGGAACTTAATGGATGACCTATTTGGTTATGGTGGAAACTAGTTTCTTCCTATTAAACATGTAACACAAGAAAGGATGATAAAATGACGATTATTAAAGCTGGCTTAGATATTGGTAATGGTTACGTGAAAGGTGTGATCGCTGGAGACAACGGTACAAGTACTGTTGATATTCCAAGTGGTGTCGCTCTTATGACACGTAAAAATCAGTTACCAACTCCAAATGACCAAGCCAAAGAAACATTAGAAGATGTATTCAACGTATTAGACGTGTCATTCATGACACCACTCGTACCAGATTCATTTAGACGTTTGTTCGGCGAACGTGCCTTAACGTCTGGTGGATCGTTTCAAGAATTTGACGTAATTGGTTCCCAAAGTAAAGCTCAACAACCGTTGAGCAAGATTTTGGTGCTAGGTATTATCGCAGGTAAAGTCTTGAAAGATTACGTTGATAAAAATGGTGCGTTACCAGACGATAGCATTGTATTAAGTGCGGACGTATATTGTGGTCTCGCATTACCGATTACAGAATATATCCAACATCGTGAAACGTATATTAGTGCGTTCAAGAATGGAGTTCATACAGTTACTGTATGTAACTTCGAAACACCAGTAACTGTGAAACTAACATTTAAAGCGGTCGAAGTGATTGCAGAAGGGGCAAGTGCCCAGTATGCAATCGGAGCCAAAGGCGAACCGCTTGCTAAACTAATGTTAGCAGATGTGCGAAACCATGGTGTTGCATTAGAAGGAATCACACCACAAGATATCTTACAAGTTAAAGACACAATCGGTGTCGATATCGGAGAGGGAACTGTAAACTTCCCCGTGTTTACGAACGGACGCTTTAATGCGGACGCAAGTATGACTCTAGATAAAGGATATGGTTCTGTACTTATGAACGCCTTAGAGTCGATGCAAGAGCAAGGCTTCAACGGAGGTTTCTCAAGTCGTAAGCAATTAGCTTCGTACTTACAAAAAGAACCTAGTCCTTTGAAACGTAATCACTATAATAATGTGAAACGTTTTGTGGACGTAGAAATCGATACGTTTGCTTACGAAGTAGCTGAAAAGCTAGGTCACGTACTGAACCGTGTAGGTGCTTCAACGGAAGTAATCTATGTTTACGGTGGTGGTGCTGGACAAGTGAAAGAACAACTTTATCCAGAATTACTCAAGAAAGTACAGGATGTACTTGGTGTCGAAGAATTTGCGGTTTTATATTTAGATTCTAAATATTCGAGACACTTAAATCGTGAAGGTTTGTTCATCGTAGCAAACAAAAATTGGACAGGGTGCCAAGTAATTAGAGGTAGTTAGTAAGTGAGAGTGGTTGACTGTCCATCTTGCAAAAATCCAAAAAAAGATATTGTATACTATCTGTTGGGACATCACCCACTCAAACTACATTACAAAAATTACAAAAACGAAAGGAATGATTTAATGGTAGGAAGAAAAATTACCACAATTTATGACACCAAAAAAACGTTATTCTACGGTTTAACAATTGCTGGAGCTGTTGGGTTATCAGTACTTGCTGGGAATACAAATGTATCTGCTGATACAATCAGCGTAAACCGTGCTTCAAGCTACGGTAACGGTATGATGTACGCTGAAAAAGACGGAGTACCAAGCTGGTCTACGTATGAAGTATTAAAATTAAATGACCGTGTAGTATTCTGTATGGACCCTTGGACAGCTGTTGAAGAGGGTGCTGATTATGATTACAACGACTCTAAGTACACTCAAAGTGTAACAACTGTAGGTAAAGCTGGAGTTGGAATTGACGAAGCTAAATTCCGTAAGTTAGAGTTAATCGCTTATTACGGTTACTATGGAGCTTCATACAAACCAGACTGGAAAGCAGTCTTCACTCAAATGATGATTTGGGAAGAATTAGGTTATACACCAACTAAATTTACTGGTGACTTAACTATGGACGACTATAACACGTTCAAGAATGAAGTATTACCTCAGGTTGAAAACCACAAAGCGTACACTTCATGGAACGGTACAGCTCGTCAAATTAAAAAAGGTGAAACAATTCAATTAACAGACGAAAACAATGTTGTTCAAAAATTAGATATTCCATCTTCTAAAGATGGTTACACATTCTCATTAAACGGAAACGTGTTATCTATCACTGCAACAGAAGAAGCGTCTTCAAACCAAACGAACTTTGCGTTCTCAAGCTCAGATAAAACTTATGAAGGTTTAACTCTTGTTTGGTACAAATATGGTTCTCAAACAGTAGGGGAGTTCAAGATTAAAGAAGGGAACTACGGTTCAATTACATTTAGTCCAGAAACATCTATTGTAAAACCCAGGTGAACAAAAAGGTTCTTATTCATTACAAAAATTCAATACAGATAAAGAAACATTAAAAAGATGTAGAATTTAGCGTGTTCAAGATTGAAGATGATGGAACTGAAACTAAAAATTGGTACTTATACGACTGATGAAAAAAGGTTTAGTAACTGTTCAAGATCTAGTTCCAGGTAAATACTACATCAAAGAAACAAAAAGCGTTAGAAGGATACAAGTTAGACGAAACTAAACGTAACTTTACAATCGTTGGTGGAGAACAAGCGACTCAAGCGACTGCTACTATGGTTGTGAACGAACGTGTACCTGTTATCCAAACAGATGCTACAAATTTCCAAACTGGTTCTAAATCAGTTTACAGCTACAATACTAAGAAAGAAGTAGCTCATTTAACAAACTTAGATATCGGTAAGACATATACAGTACGTACGTACGAAAATGACAGAGATACTAAGAAAGAACGTATTCAAGTTCAAGAGAAGAAGATTGTTGCAACAGCACATGAAATGGATGTTGAGTTCGAGTACCCAGTACTTGAAGAAACAATCGGTCACTGGACAGTGTTCGGTGAAGAATTACTTGATGAACAAGGTAAAGTAATTGCTTCTAACTTCGACTGGGACAACGAACGTGAAACAGTTCGTAACCGTAACCCTAAACTTAAAAACAACTGCCCAAGTAAATGGTCAAAAAAAGTTGTGAACGTTGGGGAAGATGGAAAAGTAAGTGACACAATTAAGTACGAAGACTTTTGAAAAAGGTACTGAAGTACATGTTCGCTTAGAAATCGCTAAATACGGAATAGAAGAAGTAGTTGGAACTTTTGAGACAACTGCTAAGGTTGACGAATCAGGTGAGTTAGTCGTAGACGCTTCAACATTGAACACTAAAGATTTACCAGAAGGTAAGTATGTATTGTTCGAAACAGTGTTTGAAACTAAAGATGGCAAACCAACTGACAAAGTAATTTCTAAAGAACGTGATCCTAAGAATGAGGACCAATCGTTCGAAATTAAGAAACCAACTGGTGAGTTACCTAAGACTGGTGCTGTAGTTCTTGGTTCAGGAATTGTAGTTCTTGGTCTTACATTAGTAGGAACTGCTGGAGCGTTAGTGTTCAGTAAGAAGAAAAAAAGAAAAATCAATAGTCACTAATTATTGGGGGGTAACTCGCCCCCTCGTTTTTATAGAAAGGAATTGATAGATTTGAAAAAAACGTATTATTTTTAACTGGTGCTATGGCTACGTTAACAACGTTAGTCGCAACAGGTCAATCAGCCGTTATGGCTCAAACAGTCGGTGGAAACACAACTAAAGTAGCGATGGATGCTCCATCACTTCATAAAGTTGTAGGTAGCGATAAGTTACAAGAAACTGTAGACAAAGCTAAGAAATTAGGGTTTAACAGTTACAGATGCTGAAGATGTGCGAGGAGTCGCTAAATCTGAAGCAGAGATTAATACAAAATCAAAAGAAATCAAGAAAGATTTAGATGCGTTAGCTACAGAAAATGCTCAGAAATTAAAAGAATATGAAGAAGCTAAAGCTCATAATGAAGCTGAATTAGCTCGTGTGAAGACAGAAGAAGACGAAATCAAAGCAAAAATTCCTCTAATTGCAAACAAAGATGGCGTACGTGTTTATGGTAAGTTTAATGAAGAAGCACGTGGTTCACAAGATTATTACAAAGATATCCATGTGTTTACAGATAATGAAAGCAACTTATCGTTCTTCAAAGATGGAGTATATGTGCATGAAGATTCACAATTTATCCCACTAGAAGGCGATAAACAAGCGGACTATAAAAAAGCACCAGGTAATAAATGGAGTGGAACATTCCACGGTATGTCAGGGGATGAAACAAATCCTAAAGGTACAAAAGTGAAAATTACTCACATTGCAGATACAACAGACGGTCGTCAAGTAGACGTTATTGTTTCAGTACCACAATTTGATTTCCAAGGTGCTGATATTTCAATTTTAAAACAAATTAATGGAATATTAGGTAAACGTAGTATTGATGACGGTTATTTGGTTCTTACTAAATGGAACGATCCGTCTTGGAAAGGTGTTCTTGGTGTATATAGTGCGTTCTCAAAAGGTTTAGATTTACATTTTGAATTTGTAGATCAAGATAACAAACCAGTAGAATCAGTAATGTCGTTAATACACACAGATATTGACTACGGACAAGGTATCGGTGTATTTGATACAAATAAAATCATTGATTTAGTTCCAGAAAATACATTAAAAGCTCAGAAATACGAAGTAGATGGTCGTACATATGACTTATATAGTGATATGGGTAAAAATAAAGGTAATGTTAACGACGGCTCTGATATTGGTATTTTTAATGAAGAAAGCTCAATCCCAGATGGGTCATATGTTTCAGTTATTAAAGGTTCATCATTTACATGGAGACATAATGCTTGGCGTGGAAAATTCTTTAATACTAAAGCTGAAGCTGAAGCTAATCATAACGGTAATGCTGTTGTAGGTAGTGAACGTGACGCTGATTTGTTAGCATATGCTAAAGGTCACCCAGATATGACAAACCATATGTATGCTGATCTATTTGGTAAAGGTTCTAAAGTAAACATTCATACACCACAATTTGTGTCTTTAACAGACCCACAATTAACAAACAAACGTGGTATCCTAGAGATTGACCCACAAGAAATTCAAACAGAAAAACACGCTTACAACACAGCGGATGTTCAAATCGACGGTAAATCAGTTCTTAAAGGGTCTGAAATTCGATACGGTGTAACTGCGGACTATGGAATGTACAAAGACATTGAGAAACCAGAAGGTGCGTTCACACCTGTGATTATCGATGATATTCCAGAAGATATGGTTACTTTAACTGATTACAACAAAGTTGTAGCAGGTTCTAAAGATATCACTAACGAAATGGACCGTAAAGTGTATAACTCAATTGACGAAGCACCTGAGTACATTAAAGAAGTGGCGGGGGATCAAGTAACAGGTAAATTTGTTGCTTGGACTCCAAAAGATGCGGACGCATATACTTCAAGCTACATTCTTAAAGGTACAGACGTAACTGCTTATGTTGGGGCTATGCCAAATGAGGATGTGATTGGAACAGCTATTGTGAACAAAGGTATGCAAATCGAGTTTAAAGGGTTACGTAATGCGAAACCAGTTGATAACAAAGTGATTGTACCTAAACCAGAGAAATCTGTTAAGAAAGCTGGAGAAGACATTAACGAGAAAACATTACTTCAAGGAACAGTATTTAATTACGAGTTCAAATGGTCTCTAGCTGAGTACAAAAGATATTGCGTTACCAGATGTGAAATCAATCAACTTATTTGCATTTATGGATGATATCCAAGACGATGCTTTAGATTTAACAGATACTCCAATCACTATCAAAGATGGTGAAACAGATATTTCTGATAAGTTTGAAATCATCAAAACTAAAGACGGTAACTTTGGACAATTTACTGAAGTATTAGGTGACAACAAAGTTGAAGGCGAAGGTTTCGCTATTGTTGCTAAAGACACAACTGCTTTCTTACAAGATTATGTCTTAAAAGGTAAAGATTTAACAGTTACAGTTGAAGCAAAAGTTGACAACAACTTCGATGGAACAATCGAAAAACGAAGGTAAACAAATTGACTTTAACAACAAAGGTGTAACAGTTACAAACAAAGTGCGTAACAAAAACTCCTGAATTTAAACCAGTTAAAGACGTAAAAAGTAGGGGACAAATCAGTTGATGGTTCAGCTATTGACTTAGATTCTGAATTTAATTATGTATTATCAGCTGACATTATGAAAGCTGAAACAATTGGTGACTTACATTCTGTATCACTTGTAGATAATTACAATGAAGAATTTGACCAATTAACAAACAAATATGAGGTAACAGCGAAAAACTGACATCAAATTAAAAAGATGGTTCAGTGGTTAAAGCTGGTGAAGACCTTACTAAATATGCGACATTCAAAGACGACAATGGTGTATTAACTGTTGAAATGTCTAAAGAATTTGTTGAAAAAAAGTAGCTGACCGTCAAGATGTATCTATCGATGTAACAATCGGTATGAAACGTATTAAAAGCTAGTGAAAAAAAGTTGAAAATACTTATGATTTAGTAGTGAACGGTCATAAAGTTGCTTCAAATACTGTTGTAACAACAACTCCTGGTAAAGATTTACCAAATACGGGTACTGAAGTGATGAACCAAGGTATCATGTTGATCGCAGTAGCGATGTTAGCAACAGGTGGATTCATGTTCGTAGCTAAGAAGCAAGAACAAAACTAATAAGGGTCATTCCTTTCAAAACGGGGTAGGGTTTCCTACCTCGTTTCTTTTTTTGTGTTGGTACGGAAATGGGGTAACTCTTTACAAATGTAGGGAAGTTGTGATATAATGTGGATGTGTCAAAAAATCTATAATAATCGGAGGAATACACAAATGAACAAAAAATATTTGTTACGCAAAATCGGAAAACGTGTATGTCACGTAGCCTTAGCCGTCGGGACTTTAGTTCCGATGGCAGTAACTTCGGTGAGTGCCGATGAAGTGACAACGACAGAGGCTCAACCAACAACTGAAGCAGTAGCAGAAACGACTACAAGTGAAGCTACTACTCAAGCTACAACAGAAGCGACAACTGAGGCAACTACTGTTGCTGAAACAACTCAAGCTTCTTCTGAAACGACAGCAGAATCAACAACAGTAGCTGAAACTACGGCAGAAACTACTGCTGAGACACCAACGACTGAATCGTCTCCATATGCGTCAGAAACTGGTGAAAAAGCCAACTAAAAATTGACGACATCGTGAAACCAAATAAGAATGAAACGTCTAAAAATTACGATTGACGCTCAAGTGTATCGTTATAAATCACTTTTTAGATCATTCTGAAGTACCAATTGGAAACAAATTAGAAACTACTGAAATCGTACGTAAAGAAAAACGCAGATGCGGAAATCCTAGCGATGATTCGTGAAATTGCGAATGAAACATACACGAACACTCTTGAAGTAGATGGTAAATCATATCGTGTAGAAAAATATGATTGTCAATAAATTAGTGAAAGAAGAAAATGGGCAACGTATTTATAATTATACAATTAACTTTTTTTAGCTCGTGAAGATATTGTTTTACCACATGAACCTGTTATTGAATCTACATTAAAAAGTAACAGACCAAACTGGTGCTACATTGATTGACCAAGTACGTACAGGTACTCAAGACGAGCCTGCGAAGTTTTTAGATCATTGGATGGCTTATAATGTAGGTGAAATCGTACAAATTGACGGTAAAACTTATCAAGTTGAACATTCACAACAAAATATTGTAACTGAATCAGATATTGATTCAGCAGTAGGAACTGCTAAAACTTACTTAACAGTTCGTGTTCGTGAAATCACGCCAGTTCCGTCTGAATATGTAATCTTCAAGTTTGTAGACGAATCTGGTAACGTGATTCGTGATAATGTACAAACAGAACTATCTGCTGGTAAAGCTGAGTCTGTGTTCCTAAAAGGGGACAAAGTAAGTGAAGCTGGTAAGAACTACGTAGTAGTGGATCGTTCAACAAAAGCTGAAAAAGACGAAGCACCAGAAGGAACTCATACAGATGTGATTTATACAATCGTATTAAAACAATCTGAAGTGAAGAAAGTAACTACAATTAAAGTAGTTGATACAAACGGTAACGTCATCAAGGATACGTATGAAGTCGGTGAAGGAAAACCAGGTATGGACATTTATGTTGGTACTGAAGATGTTGACATTGACGGAACGTTATATACAATCGTGAAAACATCTAGTGACGTTGTACGCACACAAGATAATGGTGATGACGTTGAAACAATGGCTCATACCGTAGTGGTACAACCTAAGACTATCGTTGCTGTGGATGAAGTAAAATACCAATATAATGTAAATACTGAGTATGAAGTCAATGGTAAAGTTGTTAAAGTAGATGCAACAGCAACTATGACAGCTTCAACAAAAGCTGAAGCAGATAAAGGGTTAGACAGTGAATCTACGAAAGCTCAAGCTAAAGTAGGGGAAATCGTGACTGTAGATGGTACAGCTTATAAAGTGACTGCTGTCAAAGAAATTATTCGTGAAGCGTTTGAAGAAGATAACGGTTTAACACGTATGAACGCAAAAGTGGTTCTCACATTAGAACTTGTGGACTCACAAGAAGAACCAGCCCCAGTGGCGCCAACTACAGAGACGCCTGAAGCTCCGAAGGAAACATCTAAGGACGAACCGAAGGATGTTCCAGCTAAAGCTGAAGCACCATCTAAAGAGTCTCCTAAAGTAGAGCCTAAGAAAGAAGTTTCATCGAAAGCTGAGTTACCAAATACTGGTGCTGAATCTATGGTCGAATATGTAATCGCAGGTTTATCATCACTCGTTGCAGGTTTAGGTGTACTAGTTTCTAAGAAACGTCAATAGGTCTTGACTTTAGAGTCTAAGAATGATACACTAAAGAAGGTTAGCGAAGAGATAATCACAAACCTTTCTTGGATTAGATAGGGAAACAACACTCGTGAAAGCGGGTGTTGTTTTTCTTATGTCAGAATCAAAAAATAATGCTAGTGAAAGGAATTTATAGAATGAGTGATACAGTGATTTTATGCGAACGACATATAGTTAAAATGAGTTCTGTTATGTATACAGAATGTGACACTTTGTCGTTATTAGCTAAAAATTTATATAATTCTACATTATATTATCAAAAGCAAAGCTTTTTTAAGTCTGCATTTGAAAATTATTATGCTGTGAATAAGGTATTCACACACGAAAATCAATCAGATTATAGAGCACTACCTGCTAAAGTGGCTAAACAAGTGCAAATGTTGGTAGATAAAGCGTTTAAATCTTATTTTTGCTTTAGTTAAGAAGAAACGAAGGGGTGATTATAGTAAACGAGTTAATTTACCTAAATATTTAGATACGAAAAACAGGTCGATGCACGGTTCCGTATCCAAAAGATGCCTTGAGTTTGAAATTAGAAGGTTATATTAAACTATCAAAAACTTCAATTATAATTAAAACTAATGTATCGAAAGAGTCCATACAAGGTGTTCGTATTGTACCTAAAGGTAATCATTATGTTATTGAAGTTTTATATAAGGTTATGAATCAACCATTACGGTGTGATTTTCCTAAAAATGTTGCTTTTATTGATCCTGGTTTAAATAACTTAATGACAGTTACAAGCAACTGTTTTCATCCTATTTTGATTAACGGTAAGCCGTTAAAAGCAATGAATCAGCTCGCAAATAAGAACATAGCCAAAATAAAGAGTAAGTTGAACCTTTATGGTTTACATAGGTCTTCATTACTTCAGTCTGTATATAGTAAACGATCAACACGTATAATTGATTTTTTACATAAAGTAACTACTAAGTTAGTGAATCATTTAGATTCGTACAATATAGATACTGTCATTTTTGGGGTATAATATTGGACAGAAACAAGACATTAACTTAGGGAAAGTTACAAATCAAAACTTCGTTCAAATTCCGTTTATACAGTTGATTACTCAGTTACAGTATAAGTGCCAACTTAAAGGCATTCAATTTATTGTAACAGAAGAATCACATACAAGTAAGTGTAGTTTTTTTAGATAAAGAGTCTATAGAGCACCATAAAAAAATACAAAGGTGAGCGTGTTAAACGTGGTTTATTTAAAAACTTCAAAGGATATTCTTATCAATGCTGATGTTAAATGGTTCCCTGAACATTGGTCGAAAGTATTTAACTAAATTAGGTTTATATACTGATGAATTACATCAAACTTTAGTTCAATTTATGGTAAATCCAAAAAAACAGTTATTTTTAATTAGAAGTAAATGTAAAACATGATAAGATAAATATTTATCTTGGATTGTATAGAGGGTAGTCGCAGTCGCCTCAACTCCGATATTTGCGTAGTGATATATTCAAATATAAGGTGAGAAACAATTTTGGTTGGAAACTTTGGTTTTATTAGAAAAATCGAAGAACTGTTGTTTCTTTTTTTGTTACAAATTGATATTTCTAAATCATGTTGGTTGATATATGGACTAACATGTGGTACAATAAGAGAGAAATTAAGAAAGGAACGATGTCAAAAATGATTGGTATTATTTTCGAAAAGCCGAGCGCCATGATGGATGGTGTCAAGGCTTTTGGTGGTAAAACTGGCTCCTATAAGGGACAAGAATTTAAGATTGTTTCGTCTGTTGGACACATTTATGAGTTCGACAAAGATATGGAACATCAAGTTGCACCACATTTAAAGACACGGTATGCTAAGTGGGATTTAGCTTACTTACCGTGGGACTATAAGGATATCCAGTGGAAACGTGTGTGTAACAAAACAGATGTAGCAAGACGATTAAAAGCAGAACTAAAAGATTGTCACGAAATCGTCATCGCAACAGACGTGGATAAATCAACTGGTGAAGGTGGTTTAATTGCGGAAGAAATTATCACCGAATTAGGTTTGTCACACAAGAAAAATCTCTCGTATGATATTCTTTGATGAAGAACCAGATACGTTACGCAAAAGCGTTTGAAGATAGAAAAAGTGATTCCAAACATCAGACAATTCGATGAGTACAAACAAGCGATGACTCGTTCTGTGTTCGACTTCTTGACAATGCAATACACTCGTATTGCTGGGTGTCTGACAGGACACAATTTGCGAGCAGGAAGGTTGAAGTCCATCATTATTAAACTAGTGGTGAGTCAAACAAGACTGGTACAGTCGTATGTGCGAACCACACATTATGAGAATCGATTTGTGGACGAAAAACGGGGTTGTTTATAAGAAACCTAAAGCGGATCGTTACACAACTGAAGCTGAAGCTATCTCAATGCAACAGTTAGCGAGTTCTCCTGTTACAAGTGACGGTGTAACCGTCCGTAGACAAAATCCTCCTAAGTTATTAGACTTGTCAAGTTTAGGTGGTTTACTGACTAAGAAGAACTATAAAGCAAAAGATGTCAAAGATATGTATCAGAAAATGTATGATGCAAAAATACGTATCTTATCCACGTACAGATGATTCAACAATTACGACTCCTCAATTTGAGGCGTTATTACCGAAATTAGACGAAATTTGTAACGTGATAGGCGTGGATCCATCCCTTGTGACACACCGTTTACCTAGAGCGTCTCACGTAGTTGATAAAGCAGGGCACGGGGCAAATAGACCAGGTAAAAAAGTGCCTAAAGATTTAAACGAGATTCGGATGCAATTCGGAGACCTTGGGGTTGAGATTTACACAACACTTGCACGAAGTTACTTAGCGATGTGCGGTGAAGATTATATTTATGAACAACATAAAGGTCACTTACAACTGGCTCCTGAGTATACAGGAACAGTGAATATCCCGAAATCTTTAGGATACAAGAAGATTCTTCTTTGGGACAATGAAATCGATGATGGTAAACTTGGTATCGGTACAACAGCTACTGCAAAAAGCTGTTCCAGTACATTCAACGAAACCGTCTCTACCAACAATCGCATGGATAAAAAGACCAATTGGAGAAATACAATGTTGGTACAGGGGCTACGAAACTGGATACAATTGCTCAGTTAGTAGCAGTGCCTAAGAAATCAAGTAAATCAAATGCGAAACAGTTATTAAAAAGAAGGAAAAAGGTGGGGTATTGATTCCAACTGAGTACGGAGAATTATCGTATGATTTATTCTTAGGAACACATATTGAAGATACAAATACGACTGCTGAATTATTAGATCATTTATTGAAAGTGAAAGCAGGAGTTGCAACAGGTGAAGAAATGTGGAAAAAAAGGTCGCACCAATGGTGAGACGAGACATTGAAGTCATGACAAACAATTATCAAAAATTTAGTGAAAGAAGGAAAAAGTAACAATGAGTGAACAATATAAACAAGTAGATAAAGCAACAGGAATTTTTTTGCACCAACAGGACAAGAAGTATCGTTTAAGTCTGAGTCACATGGACACAAATTTACATCAGAAGAAATCGATACATTATTAAGTGGTGGGGAATTAGAATTAACATTACCTAAAAAAAGATGGTAGTGGTTCTTACGAAGGTATCTTGTACTTAGGTGAAGGTGACGGTAAATGGGCAGGTAAATTCGGAGTTCAATTAAAATTCCCAATCAAAGTACCAAATTCATGGTGCAAACGTACTTTCACACAACAAGAAAAAGATTTACTTGAATCTGGAGAAGAAATTTTTATCGAAGGATATACAAGCAATGCTGGTAAATCATTCAACGCTTTTACAAGATTCAATAAAACAACAGGTCGTATCGAATTTAACTTCGATAAATAAGACAAGAAAGGGTGTCATCAATGACAAAACAATCATATAAGATTCCAATGAATATTGATAACTCCCGTTTAGATACAGAAATCCGTTTCACTACTCAGGATTTAAACTCGAAGCCAATTAACCTACGTTCCGTTATCGTGTATGTAGGTAGTGCCTTCGCAGGATTCTGGGTACTCCAGAACACGTTCATGATGCGAGCACCATTAGTTACTAAAGTGGTGTTCGCTATTGCTTGGGCAGTGATGACGTATCTATTAGGGCGTTATGAAAAGACAAAAGAGCTTGGATATATGAAACTATTAGGGCTGTTTCGATTCATGTCCCCTAAACATCGTAAAGTAGGAACCCGTTTATCGGATGATGCGCAAGCATTTGCTGATTTGATTAACGTAGGTGTTCGTGAGGTCGATACGATGGGACAGAAACAAACGTTTCTTGATTTACCCGACGGGTGGATCGGTGTGATGTACCGAGTATCTGGTTCAGGTTCTCGTATGTTGTTCGCTAGTGATAGAGACATTATCTTATCATCAATGGAAGCGTATTTTGCAAACGTACCAACGTTTGTGTCACATCAGAAAAATCACCACTCGTGAACCACAACGAGTAGATATGCAATTAGATGCCATTCAACATAAGATTGACAGTTTCGACGAAGAAGAAGACGCTGATTTATTAGAAGTATTAGAAACTGATAAACAAGTTCTAAAAAGACGTAGTAGGGGCGGAACTCAAATCAATTCACCATTACTACATTATCAGCGGTAAAAAAATATGGATGCCTTGGAAATCGGAGTCAACGGATTTATCCAAGAAGTGGAACGTAAAGGGAGCCATGGTTCAAAGAGCTGAACTATTAGGGTTCGACGATATTAACAAGATTTTTAGTAAATTATATAAGGGGGAATAGTGCGTGGGATTCAAAGATTTATTGAAACGCAAGAAAGACTCAAAAAAGTCAGCGTTAGACAAAGTATCGTATAAATCAAATTCATTTTTAAAAGCGATTAAACCAGCAACAGGATATGTGTTCCATAGTGACTATTTCGAAGTGGATATGCAACAAGAAGTGCGTGACGCTAAAGGTAAGAAAAAGAAATTGATTACCAAGAAATACGGTACTATCCTAGCGTTCTTTAATGCGGACGGTGGTAATGCGTCACTATATCCGATGTGGGGAATTAACTTAATCAATATTAACTTACCGCAAGACGTCCACATGGTTCTCTTAGAACAAGCAGACCGTTGGGATGATGACTGGGTAGTTCGTCACCAAAGTGTTTCTGAACAGAACTTAACAAAGACGGACGAAAAATAAGAAAAACTCGTACTGACGTACAAAAAGCAAGAAGAAATGAAGAATGACTTAGATGTCATCGCTTCAGAGTTACGTAATGGGGCTTCGTACCTCAACGTACATTTCAGAGTGTTACTGTATGCTGATTCATTAAAGACACTGGATGATGCGATTCTACGTATGAGTGCTGATTATAAAGAGTCATTTAAAACATTGACCGTAGCACCGTACCACGGAGAACAGTACCAAGAGTTACAAAAATTATTTGCACCACATGAAATGAAACGAAACAAAGGTTTCGGGTTCACGAGTACTGAATTTGCTGGGTCGTATGGACTTGTAACAGACGGGTTATCTGATGATGAGGGTACATACGTTGGTCGTATGACGGACGATGTAAACTCAAGTGCGATTCTGTTTGACGTGGATAATTTCATGAAACGTGTTATTGTGGCTCATGAAGAAGATATTAGTAATAATATCCCAATTAAAATGACTCACGCTTGGGGGCACAAGATTATGCAATCAGCCCTAGTGAACAATCACCGTGTTGCTGAAATTGTTCTTAGTCCACTAGACATGAAACAAATTTCAGATCGTACGTTTGATAGACGTACTGTGAACATTAATATGCAACAAGGTGAAATCAACATGTTTGAAATGTTCGGTGACGTTGAAGACGAAATCGACATTTTCAATATCAACTTAAACAAATTGAAACTAATGGTAGAACGTTGGTATGACTTAGATGGTATGGACGCTAATATCGTTCGAGGGTTACTCGAAGATATGCTCATTCAGTTCTACAAGGACAAAGGTATGTGGAAAGATAATGCGTCAGAGAGACGTGATGAGTTGAAAAATCGTAGGGATTCCACACCGACAAGTACCTCGCTTACAAGAGTTTCAATTATATATTGACCAAAAGAACAAATCGATTCAATCAAACACAACAGCAGAGTTTGACCACAAAGCGATTCGTGTGTTACGTAACGCTTTTACAAACATGCTAAACTCACACGGACACTTGTTTAATAACTATACGTCATCAAAGGTGGACAATATTAAGGAGAAACAACGTGTCGTGTACGATATTTCGAAACAATACGAAGTAGATAAGCCGTCAGCGATGGCACTATTCGTGAATACGATTAGTTTTGCAGTCGCTCAATTAGAAGAAGGCGACATCCTTATGATTCATTCATGTGATGTGATTGATGATCCAGAAGTGAAGAAATATTTGAAACAAATTTTCAAACAATTGGATCGAAAGAATATTCGTATTGTGTTATTATATGATAGTACACATGAAATGTTGGAAGACGTTGAGTTCAATCAATATGTGTCAGCAGATTACACAATCTTAGGTTCTATGTCAGATTTCAGTCTCAAACTGTTCGATGAGAATGTCTCAGGTTCGGTACCACCAGCTTTAAAAAGAGACTTTAAAAACGAAACGTGGTATCAGTTATATTCGAAGAAACATGGCAAACGTAGTATTTACACACGATTTACGTTTGTAAGAGAGGAGTAAAAAAATGAAGAAACGATTATTAAAAATTAGTAACACTCTTAGGGTCTCGTATTCGTGTTTCTAGCCTCAATGGCTCCAAGATTTTTTGCGGAGGATGAATCCAAGCAATATACATTCTACAATACTGCCAGCGACGTCGCTCAAGTAATGGAAGAATTTACAGCAACAGGAAAAGACACAATGTCTAAAGTTGCTAAAGTCACAACCAACGGGGAAGTAGGGAACTTCCTTGGGGTTCGTGACAAAGACCGTTCTAAAGGGAGTATTGCTTTTACATCTGTTGAAATTACGAAAGCAAACTCATCAATTGCTTATGACCAATTAGGTATTACAGCTGATAGTAAGACACCTACATTCAAAAATACTGGACTAGATTTCAGTGGTTATATTCTTTATGGTGAAGCCCTAAAGAGTGCAGGTTTAGATGCACAGGATGGAGATTTAATTGCTAAACCGTTCCGTATGGTTCAAGGTGTATTTCTTTGGGCTGGGTTAACGGCGATTCGTGCGATCGACGGTATGTGGTCATTTATCGGTCAAGTGTTGAACTTTATCAATCCGTTCCGTTTATTTACAAGAGCCATTGAGTCTGTAAACAACTTACAAGATTTTACTGGACTAGGTGAAGAATCATGGATGGTATCAATTGGTAAAACACTTGCTGAGTTCTACACAGCGTTGACACAGTTAGCGTTCAACGTAACAGTGCCAGTGTTGATCGTATTAGCGGTTGCTTGGTTGATTTTATCAAGTAAAGCATTTAGAGCGTTTAAATGGTTACGTACAGCTATCGCAACATTAGTGTTCATTACATTAGTGTTCCCACTATTTGGTAGTATTTATACATCAGCTATTGGATATGTTTCAGACATGAAAACATCTAGTGAAAACGTAGACCAAAATGTAAACTCAATTTTATTCGACTTCGAACGTAACGTAACAACGAATAAAATGAGTACAAACGGTATCAGCTTAGTGTATGACCGTGAAGCAGGTGGTTTAACAGGAACAACTGTTAAAAAAATTTACGTACAATGGTACTTGCTTCAAATAATGCTAGTTCTGAAGAAGAAGCCAGAAAAGTAGCTGGTGCAAAAACTGACTCAGTGATTGATGTTACTAAAGGTGACAAAGGCTTAGAAGATATGAAAAACAATTATGCAGATGCTAAAGCTAATGCGAAAACAGACTTAGTAATGGAACGTGTACTTAAGTTTATGTCTAACAAAGCTTATTTAGCTTCAGAATATGAATCCATGATGAAAACAAACGAAACTGCTGAAAGTTTATTTGGAAAAGAATTGATGGATAAAAGCAAAGCTACAAAAATTTGTAGAAAGTGGTTATGAAGGTAAAGACGGAAAACCAAAACTATTGAAAGCTCCAAACGCAGACGGTGTAAAAGTAGAGCACAATGGTAAACTTACTACAGTATCTGTAGAACCTGATGGATTCAGTCCATTATCAATCTACAACTACTTATCAAGTGAGTTCAATGGACGTTCAATCACAATGACATCAGCTACAAATACTTCAAGTTTAATTGCTCGTAGCAATCACTATGCTGTAAACTTAGTAGGTGGCGGATTGTTAAGTTTCTTATACTGGTTACAAACAGTATTCTTAATGTTTACTGTATCTGTAGTTGGTATCATGTATATCAGCGGAATCATTAAAGATTCTGTAGCAAGTGCGTTCTCAATTATTGGGAACATGTTTAAAGTGAGTGTAGGGGTAGTAAATGGTATCGCTCGTATCGTAGGTGCATTTGTATTAATGTTACTTTCAGTATTTGGTACAGTATTCTTCTACCAAATCTTTAAAGAAATCTTGTTCGCAATTCCAGTTGCTTTAAGTAAGATGCTTGCTTTAGCTCCAAGCGCAGATAACGCTATTGTGGTATCTAGTTACGAAGGGTTAGCTTGCGTACTTACATGTTTCATTTGTTTCTTTATCGGTCAAGTAGCCTTGAAGAATCGTAAAGAATTTATTCATGGTTTCGACAAGACAATCGAAGCGATTGTTCATCAGATCGTTGGAACAAATCCAGGACAAGGAACTAAATTAAACCCAGATACACCAAGATTACGTGATGTTGCTGGTCAAACAATGGCTGGTGCTAACGCTATTGGTAACGGAATCTTCGGTAAGAAGAACGAAGATGGCGTTCGTGAAGGTGGCGCCTTACGTACAGCGACTGACTGGGGTAACTCTATGGCTGAGAAAGCTCGTAATTCTTCAGCAGGTCAATATCTCGGAGAAATGGGTTCAAACGCTATGGGTGAAATCAAAGGCGGTCTCGGTAAAGCGGGTTCTGCGGTTGGAACATTTGTTAGTGAAAAAGCGGATGACTTGAAAGACTGGGCAAGTGGTACAGCGCCTGGTTTAGCACTTCATAAGTTCCGTCAAAAAAACGTGAAGCAAAAAGCAAAAACGTATTGTGAACTCAGGTGGAAACGAAAAACCTAAATCTTCATATATGAGTAGTGCTGAAAAAGAAAAAGGTAAGACAGCTCAGGCTCTAAAAGAGGCTCCATTAACAACTATAGGTGCTGGTCTTGCTAGTCTTGGAAATACAGTTAAAGGTGGAGTGGCACAAGGTGTTACAAAAAGCTAAAGATTACAGTTATGCTATGAAGAACTTCGATAATTATCGTGAAGGGTTAGCAAAAAAACAAATGCTCAACGTGAAGAAAAATGGAGTAGATTTATTAGATACTTCTTATAGTGCAACAATGAGTGGTTTATTAAGCACTGCTTCTAAGAAACGAGAACAAGCTGAAGTTGATCGCCAAGTACGAGAAATTGAAGCTGAAGAAGAACGTTTAGCAAATCAAAAAAACCTGCTGGTC